>Ga0210386_10000150_pt1 | contig 58386 bp, 52 predicted proteins | sample IncBWH32OmetaG_FD_160091 | JGI IMG/M metagenome (GOLD analysis project Ga0210386, IMG submission 160091) | Forest soil microbial communities from Barre Woods Harvard Forest LTER site, Petersham, Massachusetts, United States - Inc-BW-H-32-O ...
TACTGGCGCGGGCGCGACTGGCGGAGCGGGTCCTCTACCGATTCCATGGTACGCCTCCGGCAACAAGCAGCTTGATTACGGAACCTCGGATTTCAACCGGAAACAGGTTTTCGTCGTGTCTTACTTGTGGGATATCCCCTCGCCGCGCACCAGCAACAAGTTCGTTAATGGCGTGTTCGGCAACTGGGAGCTTACCGGCATCGTTACCGCCGAGACCGGGCTCGCGTTCACCATTTTCTCGGGTAAGGATATTTCGCAGACCGGTCTCAATCAGGACCGTGGCGTCTACCTCGGTGGAAATCCACTGGGTGGCACCGCTTGCAAGACCGCGCCGTGCGTGAACTATATTAATCCCGCGGCCTTCGGTCAACCGGCTGCAGGAACGGTTGGAAACGTTGGTAAGGGCGCCCTGGTTGGTCCGGGTTTGTTTGATTGGGACATGGGACTGTTCAAAAACATCCCCATCAAGGAGCGGTGGCGCGTGCAGTTGCGCGGGGAATTCTTCAACACTTTCAACCATTCGAATTTTACGACCCCCTTACCTGGCGGCAGCAACAGCAACTATCCGACCTTCACCCTAAGTTCCTCGACATTCGGAACCATCACTTCGGCCAACGATCCGCGGATTATACAGCTGGCGCTTAAAGTGACCTTCTAACGATCAGGTGGGAACGGTAAAACTCGTCGCTACTTACCGGGGATCGTGACAGAAATTGCACTCGGTGGAGGCGCCCGCCATACGATGGCAGTCCATGCAAGAGGCCATCGAGGTGTCTTTCTCCTTGCGAATGACATCTCGGTCGCGCACCGGTCCATGGCAGGTCTCGCACATGGCCTTGGCTTGCGTGAGGTGGATCTTGTGGCTAAAAAACACGTAGTCCGGAACACGATACACTCGCTTCCACGGAACCGGCTCGCCTTTCTTGTTGTAATCGGCCAATAGCTGAATCGCTGGACTGTCTTTCTTGATCTCGACGTGGCAGGTCATGCATTTGGCGGTGGCGGGAAAAGTCATTTCATCACCTGGGTCAGGCATGCTATGACAATCCTTGCAATCGAGACCATTTGAAATGTGCTTCTTATGACTGAACGGAAGCGGCTGAGTGGGCCCCGGCGGTCCAGAGGTCGACTGCGCCGCGCCGAGGCACGCAAACAAAATGCCGAGTACTCCGTACCGTCTGATGATACGGTTCCAGGCCCTCATTTCAAGTCGATCGCGATCCTTTCCACCGGATGATCTAACGGGTTTTCTTCGGTATGAGTCATCGGCTCATCCAGGCGGACTTCTCCGGTTTTCCCTTTTGCCTGATCGGTCAAGTAAACGACGATATGGTTCAGCTTGTGCTCGTGCAGTACGCCTTTTTCGTGCGGGCCAAAACGGACACGCAAGACCCTCACTTGGTCGTTTTCGAATTCAAGCGAGTAGTGTTTCGGATCGGCTTTGAGCGGATCGATAGCCGGCATTTCAATGTGGGGTTGGGGTTTGTTCTTTAGCTCGATCTCGACAATCTGAAAGGGATGGTCGGCGATGTATTCGCTGGTATGCGGTCCCTCGGCGGGGCTCCAGCGCACGTCGCCGGTCTTGAATTCAAGCTTTTGCACCTTTCCGTCCGATAAGGTCCGCGTCAATTGGCCGCTGCCCAGGTAGATCATCACGCGGTTCATGGGATGCTCATGCAGGGCGCTGGGATGACGCGGCTGCTCTGTAACGACGAGAACCCGCGCCTGCGGGCTGTCGATCTTCACATTGCTTGGCGCCTGTCCCCAGAGAGCAACGGCCGCCAGCGCCACCAGGAGTTTCGGGCTTGCGAAATCTCGCATAATCGACAACGATAGCAAAACTGAGAGACTATCGACCGGCGAACCCTGACCAGGCCGCTGTGGAGGGATGTGAGATTGACCTCAGTTGAACCGCTCCAGGCCTTTCGTCTTCCACGCCGTGTTCGACTCCGGCCGCAACAAGTATTTGATAAACCCGAGCGCATCGTCGCGATGCATAGCTCTGGCCGACACCGCCGCCGACATGTCGATCCAGGCCCCGAGCTCGGGCGGCAACGGCGCAACCAGTTCGATCTGCTTGTAAGGAAGAATCTCGCAGATTGCCTGCAGCGCCATGTCGCCTTCTCCGCGCACCAGCGCCTGTCCGCCTTCCCCTTGCGTGCTGACCGGACTGTTGACGCCGGTGAACTCCGGCCGCTTGATCACCTTGTCTTCGATCACCTTGGCCACCATGCTGCCGCCAGCGGGATTCGACCGCATCACGGCCTTCGCGCCGCGCAACGCGGCGGCTAATTTTTCGACCGTTGAAATGTCGGGGTGAGACGCACCCGCGCGAACGGCCAGGCCCATTTCCGAACGGCCAAGAGGAATAAAGCTGCCCGGGACGATGCCACTGTCGAGCGACAGCGTGCTCATCAGGTCGAAAGGCAATGCGATCACATCCGCCGGCGGATTGGCGGTCTTCACCGCATTGACAATCGTGCCCATACCAATCAAGCTCACGGCCACTTTCTTGCCAGTCTCCTTCGTGTACGCCGCGGCGAGGTCCAACAAGCCTGCGTTATAAACGACGCCAGGAACTAATACTCGGATGTCAGCAGCGGCGTAACGCGCAGCCGCTTCCTGAGCTTCAGCCGACCGCGCTCCCCCTCCTGGGCCACGACCTGGGGCTTGCGCCGCGGGTTCTTGACCGCCTATGAGCACGGGTATCGACAACGTCACAACCAGAGCGGATATATAAACACGGCGCATGTTCGTTCCTTTCATGTTGGACAACGTCATTTACTGTTTATACATCATCCGAAGCTGTCGGCACTGAAATGATGCTCGATTGGCTGTGATGCCGCTATGGAATTGACTAAGGTTTTGGCGAGCTACAACCGGCTGGCCCACTTCTTGACCATGCCGCATACGGAAGCCTTGTACTCATCCAGTTCCATGGGCTTGTGAACGAATTCTTTAGCGCCGAGCGAGAATGCACGGCTCACGTCTGTTTCGTTCTCGGATGCAGTAAACCCGACCACCGGCGTCTGGTCTTTCTTCGGGGGATACATCGCCAGGACGGTGTAGCCAGATATTTTCGGGATATTCAAATCCAAGATGATTAGGTCGGGTTTGAAGTACGGCTGTTCCAGGATTTGAAGCGCCTGCTCGCCATCGAGGGCGATATGTAGGCGGACCCCGCGTTGGGCACTCGGCGAGCGCTTGTCCGACCAGGAGTGCATCTCCGGCATTGTCCTCAACCAGGAGTACTTGCGAAAGCTTCATAACGGGTCGGTAGGCGACGCCCTTTGCGAGAGAGGACCCATTTCTGTGATGCTCGCACCACAACAGCCCTACAAAACTAACAGTTAGTCATTCTGCGACGCTGCCAGGCGTAGCCAAGCAGCCCTAGAATCCCTAGCGCAATTAAACTGACCGAAGTGGGTTCGGGTGTAGCTTGAATATCCCCAAATAAACCGTCGTTTCCCATGTTGATGCCGGCGGTAAAATATAGTGCGTTTGGATTAGCCGAGCTGTTCCCGAAATCAAGTGCCCACAAGCCGCTGTTGACGATTGGATTCCCATTCTGATCCATGAGCGTGCCCACAAAGGCGCCTGTCGTGGCATTGAACGCATTGATCTCCCCGTTTCCAAAATTTCCGACCAAAAGATCGCCACCGAAACTCCCGAATCCGGCGGGCGCGATAGTGACCCCCCAAGGCGCGTCGAGTGCCCCGTTTGATATCAGACGCTGCATTAGGACTCCATTTGTGTTGTATATATCTACGAAGCCGCCGCCGCCCGGAAGCGGAACCGGTACACCGGTTGTAACCTTCGCGTACTCCACATACAGCAGACCGTTAATATTCTGAACATTGAACGGCGAGTAGCCCGTTGGAATGTTAGGGTCGGTAAAGCTACCGGATAGGGTCTCCGGAGCATAACTCGAATTGAAAACGTTGATGCCGCCCGCGCTTCCGAAATTCGCCGCGTAAAGCGTACTGTTCGCTGAGGCCAGACCCTCATAATGGGCCCCTGCGGTGGTATCCACGACCGCGGCGGTTGACCCGCCTCCCCAAGTGTCGACTGTGCCTCCAAGCGTATCGAAAATGAAGCTCGGGTTGCCGGAGAACCCACCTCCGCCGGCGAAAACCTGACCGGTAGGTCCCAAAGGTGCTCCCGGCGGTACCGCCACAACCAGCGAGACCGGGGCGCCGGTAAGGCCGTTATATAAGGTGGAAACGCCAGTCGCCCGATCACTTACCCAAATCGGACTGTTAGCGCTGAAAGACATTCCCCACGGGTCTTTCAGGTTGGTATCCGTAACGGCCGCCATTCCGGGAATGTCGGAGACGAGATTCGTTTGAAAAAACGCACTCGCGGAAAGTGAACTGGCCGCTCCCCACAAGAGCGATAGGGTGCATATCGTTAGTCCACGCATTGGTCCCTCCTAGGATCAGATTATGGAAGTTAGATCGGGACGCGAAGGGTCGATTTGTAAAGTTTTTGTAAAACTTGCCCCCTAATCACCCCATTTGACTGGCCGCTCATCGTCGGTCCTCCGCACGCATGGTGTAGGCTGGGCGTTATGTGGCGACGGCGCAACAGAGTAGGAAGCGATGGCTAACGCACTGACGGCTGTTCGCCTGCTTCTGGTGCTTCCGTTCGCGTTTTTCATGGCCAAGGGGGATAAGCACTCGGCGATTTTCGCGTTCGCCGCGTGGGTGCTGGCGTTGATCACCGATTATCTGGATGGTCCAATCGCCCGCCGCCGAGGAACGGTGACCGCAGCCAGCGGCACCTTTGATCACACCACCGATTTCCTGTTCGTGACTTCCGGGTTGTTTGCCGGAGCCCTGCGCGGCGCATTCCCGTGGATACTGCCTACCCTAATCACAGCGGCGTTTGCCCAGTATGTGATCGATTCGTACTGGGTTCACAGGCAAGCCAAGCTCCGGGGAAGCAAGCTAGGCCGCTATAATGGCATCCTTTACTTCGTTCCGTCGATCATGGACATCCTGATCCGGATGGGTCTTCGATTTCTCGCGCCGCTGCTCACGATCCTGGTTTGGCTGTTGGTCCTGAGCACACTGGTTTCGATGGCCCAACGCCTGATGTCCCGAAGGCTACCCGAACAGCTCCCGAGTCGCACGCCGGAGAAATAGCAGGCCCACGGCGGCATTGAAGAAGATGAAGAAATTGTGCATGACGAAGCCAAAGGCGGTCATCTGGCCCGGGCGATCGGGAAAGAGCAAAACCCAAAAAAGAATCGCGACTGAATGCATGGGTCCGGGCGCAGCCGCGCCAAAAAATATCACCGGCAGAATGCCCAGCATCTCTCCAAAACTGATCGTCCCTCCGAAGAGTCTCAAAGACAGCGTATAGACGACCACGCCAGCAAGTACGAGCGGCGCGCGCAAAGCTATCACCACGGCGTATTGCCACACTTTGGCCAGCCGGAGCGCCCGGAAAATGGGGCGGTCGCGCAGCGCGACTCCGGGCGCAATTCTTCCGCTAAAAAATAACTGGGAAATCGTGAAGAACACGGTGGCCCCCAAGGCGACCCATGGAATGATGTGGAAGGCAGGCTGGAAACTATTCCAACGCAACAGTACGCCCACGGTCGCCCACAGGATCAGGCTGTAGATTTCGCAGAACGTGACCAGCACCATGCTGGAGCCGACTTCCCACCCCGGCACTCCGTCGCGACGATTCAGATAGAGCGCGATGGCGCCCTTGCTGACCTGCTCGTTCACCAGCGAGAGAATGTACGCGCTGGCGCGGATGGGCAGAATATCGCCGTAGCGTATCTTGGCGTTGAACCAGTTGATCACGGTCCAGATCATTAGGCTGTCGAATATCACATACAGACAGTTGTACGGGATCATGAGCGCCAGCCAATACAGCCAGTTCACATTCTCAAAACTTTTTGCCAGGTACGGGAGCAGCCCGGTACCTTCGGCCACGGCGGCGTGGTTAAGGCGGTTATAGAGATAGGCGAAACAGGCCAGCGTAATCAGGAACGGCAAGAGCTTCTGCCAAGGCTTGGCTTTTCTTCCGCCCGCGTCGCGCGCCATTGCCGTGGATTGGCTGGGCTGGGTCATTTTTTCGCTCCTAACCTAAACTCTTCTTGATCATCTCATCGATGCCGGTCAATTGGATTCCCAAGTTGCTCGCGGCGGGCTGCGAGTCCAGACGCGTATTGGCCGTGATCACTTCCACCGCGTCTGCCGAAAACCCGGGGCCGAAGACGCGCTGGCGAATGGCCAACATAAAGGAAAGCAGTCCTTTCGGGATCGAACTGATCCGCACTTCGTGGCCGAGCAAACGAGCCGCTCGTTCGACGAGTTCTCGCTCCGGCAGCGAAACGGGGCCGACGAGGTCCAACGTGCGATTGCTGGCGACTGAAGGTTGAGTGGCAGCCATGGCAGCGCGCGCTAAATCGCCCACGTAGAGAGGCTGTTGAAAATTGCGGCCGCCGCCGATCAGTTTGGCTTTGGGGCCGCGCGAATTCCGCGCTAACGCTGCCGTGCCTTCTGTTTCAGGTCCCAGCAGGAGCGGAGCGCGCAGTATCGTATAACACAGGCCCGAAGAACGTACGACGGCTTCCGCCTGCCCCTTGGTGCGATAGTAGCCGTTGGAAGATTTCTCATCGGCGCCCGTGGCACTAATCAAGACCAACTTCGCGACCGCAGCCCGCTTCGCGGCTTCCACAACGCTGCGAGCCGGCGCCACGTTCGCTTGTTCATAGGTAGAACCCGGCCGCTCGACCAGAATTCCCGCAAGGTGAATGATCGCAGAAGCTCCCCGAAATGCCCTGTCCAGACTGCTGGGATCGTCGTAGGAAACCTGGGCCAGGCTGCTCCCCTCGCCCAGCAGAGGCCGGATCTTGTCTCCGGCACTCTCGGAGCGGACTGCGGCGACTAGCGCGTTTGGCGCCACCCCGGCTTCCGGCGCACATCGCAGTATCGCTTGGCCCGAAGCGCTATTGGCGCCGGTAATGACGATTCTCATGGGTTCAGTTCACTGGACGGGGACTGCTGAAAATGCTCCTAGTTATCCAGCACGTGAAACAAAACAATCGTCCCGCCCGGCGGCAGCTTCAAATCGGGATATTTCTTGAATGTTGCCTCATGGACGGCTTCCTGCTCGGCCGGATCCTTCACCAGGGCTAAAGTACGATCGTACAATTGATCTCCTATTTTGATACGCACGTGGGGATCTCGGGCCACGTCCTCGTTCCAGCTCCTGCCGTGCGGGTAGGTGAGCCCCGCGGCATAAAAGGAAAATAGGTAGAGCCGCCCCCTGTAGGAGACACAATCGATGGTCACGGAGTGCGGAAGCAAATACCAGGTGTTGGTCTGGATCTGGATGTTTTGAACTTTGTCCGTAAAGGACCAGTCGGAAGCCGGAGTCGTGATGAGCTCCCCTTTGAGCCATAAGCCGGGCCTCCCGGCGGCGGTAGGTTCAAGGCCGGTGATCCGCGCCACGACCAGCAGCAGGACCAGGCAACCCAGGATCACGCCCACGACCTTCAAAAGCGTCTTCACTCTGGTTTCCTAATTATCCAGCACGTGGAACAGAATCACGGTCGAAGTCGGCGGAATCTTCTGCTGAGGGTATTTCTTCCTTTTCGCCGCGAGGACGGTTTGCCTCAGCGTCTCGTCAGTCACACGGGACAGCGTCCGATCGTACAATTGATCTCCTATTCTGATACGAACATGCGGATCTCGTGCCACGTCCTCGTTCCAGCTCCTGCCGTGAGGGTACGTGAGCCCGGCCCGATAAACGGAGGTAAGGTAGAGCTGCCCATCGTAAGAGACGCAATAAGTGGTGACCGAGTGCGGGAGCAGATATTTGGTGTTGGTCTGAACATTGATGGTCTCGTACTTATCCGTGAAGGACCAGTCTGTAACCGGAGTCGTTACGACATTCCCCTTGAGCCACAAACCAGGCGTGTTTCCATGAGGGCCAAAGCCGGTGATGCTTAGCACCACAAGCAACAGCGCTATGCAAACCACGATTACCCCTAGGACCTTCAACAGCGTCTTCATGCTGCCTCCCTACTGACCCGGCGTGGTGTGCGGAACTACGCTGGAGCGAGTTCCCGCCGTTGAGTGTACAATAACTCAGTTACCGGAAGCTAGACTGGAATACAGCGTTCGCTCAGGAGCTCATATGAAGACGTTAGCGAAAACCATAGGGGTACTCGTCGTTTGTTTGGTTTTGGCCTTGGTTCTGGTACGCGCCACCGGATTCGGCCCGATTGGGAATACACCCGGCCCCGGGAATTACCCTGGGCTCTGGCTTAGTGGAAATGTTGTGACCACACCCGTCACGGACTGGTCGTTCGTTTCCCAATATAAGACAGACAAGCTGCAGACGCGAACCTGGTACATGATTCCTCACTCGGTCACGACAGGTTACATCCTCCACAATGGCCAGCTCTACATAACATCGATGTTCCAGGCGGGAGTGCCTTTTCCGCAAGGCAAGGCTTGGGTTAATAATGTGACGCGCGATCCGCATGTCCGCCTGAAGTTCGGAGACGATTTATACGATGTTAGGTTGTCGCATGTTACCGATCCGAACGAAAGAGCGGCTGTGCTCGCAGAGAGAGCAAAACAGAATCCTCAACTGTTGACCCAGACCGCGAACAATGGTCCTATGCTGCACCTGTTTCACGTGCTCCCTGAGTGAATCTAGCTGCCAAGGCCGGGGCTTTTTCTCTGGTCTCGCCGCCGTCAGGGCCAAAGTCAGCAAAATGATTTCAACAAACTGAGACTCCAGTCCGTCCTGCGTTAACAGAGAGGAGTCGCGGCGATGATTCGGGTAATCAGCAGTTTCGGTATGATCGCATTGGCAATCTCATCCACAATATTCGGCCAGTCCAAGGAGTTCGACGTTGCCGCAGTCAAGCCGGCTCCATCTGATAGGCCCGATCGGTTCGAGTCTTATTGCGCGGATGGCGGAAGGTTCATCTTACGTGGAACACCGCTCTTATGGGCCATTAAATGGGCATACGATATAAGGGATTATCAAAGGTCCGGCCGCGACCGAAGAGCGGGTAACTGAGGACCAGTGCCGGATGATGGTTCAATCCCTCTTCAAGGAACGGTTTAAGCTAAGGATGCATAGGCAAACCAAGACAGTCTCAGCGTACGCTTTGGTCACAGCAAGGAATGGTCCGAAGCTTCCCCCACGCGGGTTTGTGGATTCCAAACCTGGAATAATTGCCAGTTCTTTTTTGGTCTACCCATGTGAAACAATTCAAGCTACAAAGGGCGGAATATGCATATATTTGTAGCAAACCAGTTTCCTTGGATAAAAACAACCCTGGTCTTTACAGCGATTGTAGCGCTTTCGCCCGTCGCTTACCCATCGACGATTTCGTCTTTCAATATCTCTACGAATGCTCCAGGCGGAACACCTTGCTCTATCAGTGGCTCTGGACCCGGATCAGCATCCTGTAGCTCCACAATTCCCCCCGGCGGTTTCTTCATTGGGGATGCAGAAGCGAGCGTGACCGTAACCGACAATTCTATCCAGCTCGACGTGGATGCTTTCCAGGACAGTAGTGCTCAGGCATTTGCATCCATCACCCATGATGATTTCTACAGCGTACCAGTGAACGGTCCGGTTTCCGCGTTGTTGACCCTGACTTGCATTAATTACCTTAGTCCTATCCCCTCAACCGGCCACTTCTCTTTAGGGTCTACGAATGTGTCGCCACCGGTCGAATCCATATTCACCGGAGCATCCCAGGGGAGCGGTCCGTGTGGCTATCAGTACGCGATAGCACCCATGCCACCTTTTTTCATCGTTTCGCTCGCTGCTACGAACAATCTCGTTCATCTTCACACCTACATCGATGCCAGCGGATTCGAGGTGGACAACTCCGGTGGCATCTTCGTTCAGTTAACCGTCAACGGCTTCCAGGATGCAAACGGAAACCCCATTGCGGCAACCCTGCTGACGCCGGAGCCGACCACCTTGGGAATGTTCGGGTTGTCATTGCTGGTGGGCGTAGGGATGCGAGCGAAACGAAATCGTTCGGGGACCCGCGCCGCGTTCCCTAACGGCACTTAGGCTACGGCCGTCCCCGAGGGGCGACCAGCAACAGTATGCTGGTTTGAGTGTCTAGTTACTTGAAGTCGCTGGATTGCTCGTTTTGACTTCGTCCGGCCTATTGTTCAGTAATGTTGGATAAACCCAGCCGGCAGGCAACACCCGATCCGGATCAGGACGAACGCTAAGATATGTCACGTGATCTGTGATTTGGCTCCAGCCGTGGGCAACACCGGTAGGGATGATGATAATATCGCCGGTCTGAACTTTCCGGCTGTAGGCGCCCTTACCGGCTATCCCGCTTCCACTCGGCCCATTCATTACGTTCGGAACGCCGGTGCCTGGCTTTTTATTCTCGATAACGCCGCCGGTCGTCAAAATGCCCGATCCTGACGTGATGATGTAGGTTTCAGCGGTGTAGTCGTGATACAGCACGTGGATCGGATCCGAAGGTTTGTCATTAGTGGGGCCTCGATAAATGATGCCGACACCCATGTTGTACTTGCCCATGTCGACTACACGAATCTGCTTGTCGCCGCCCGGGTGGTCCTTTAGGAGCAGATCTATGTCCGCTCTCGGGATGTCGAAAGCATAGGCCGGCGGTGCGCTCGCCCCCTGTCCAGGGGCTAGCACCGGTGCGCCATTCTGTCCAAATACGCTGGCAGCAAACGTGAGCAGGGCTGCGAACCCAACCGGGCTGATCCTGTTCATGAATATTCTCCTTTTAACCGGGATTTCATTGTTCCCGATTGCCAATCAGTATACTCCCAACCGATGCGCCATTTGCATCACTCCTCCAGCTGAACCACCGTCATTTCGATGCTCCGTGGGGTGGCGCAAGCGTAATCGTCACGTGAACGTATTTCTCGATGCCCTCCCGCGCTTGCCGTTTCATCGCCGGGTCGTCCTCATCAAGCAGGGCACGAGCACCAAGTCATAGAACGTTCCGCTGTCGAGCGCCGCAGGCAGGCGGGAGCCGCGGTGCACTCACGTAGCACTTCAAATGCGTCACAATCGGTAAGTGCCCTGTCTTCGGACGATATTGCTCCTCGCCTGCGCGCCACTGTTTGGACAGCAATACACGATCTCGACGCTTGCCGGCAACGGTGCGGCCGGCGCGTTTTTGAATAATCCAACAAGCCTCGCGGTGGATTCCGCGGGCAATCTTTACGTCGCGGACTGGAGTGGTTTCATCCGCAAAATCTGGGCAAAAGACGGCGCCACGACCGTGGTAGCGGGTACGGGAATCCTGGGTTACGGCGGTGATGAAGGCCAGGCCACCAACGCGATGTTTGGAAAAGCCATCAGCATCGCACTGGATTCCGCCGGGAACATTTATTTGGCCGATGCCGATAACAATCGCATACGGCGAGTCGATGCAGCAACCGGGGTCATCACTACCGTGGCCGGGACAGGCGCCGCGACGGATAGCGGCGATGGAGGGCCGGCCGTCAACGCGGGAGTCTCCCGGCCGACGGGGATCGCAGTGAACGGTGAAGGCGATGTTTACTTTTCAAGCTCTTGGTCGCGTATTCGGAAAGTCACGGCAAATACCGGGATTATTGAAACCGCTGCCGGTCAATTCATCACCAGTTATGGCGGGGACGGCGGCCCAGCTATCGACGCTCTCTTCTGGGATCCCATTCCCTCGGCGGTCAACAGGGCCGGAGACATCTACATTGCTGACTACGAGAACTCCCGCATCCGCATCGTGACGGCGAATCCGGGAATAGTAAACACTTTCGCCGGCTCCGGCCTTTGCGCGACTAGTGCCCCTTTCTTGAACGTATCAGTCTGCCAGGGCGGTTTTGGCGGTGATGGTGGACCGGCCACGAACGCGGCGTTGAATCACGCCCAGGCAGCGGCACTGGATTCCGCCGGGAACGTTTACATCGCGGACACGATCAATCACCGGATAAGACGAGTTGATGCGTCAACCGGAGTAATCCAGACGATCGCGGGAAACGGAATAAGCGGGTTAAATGGCGACGGCGGGCCAGCACTGGCTGCAGAAATCACCTTCCCGGCAGGCATCGCTGTGGACCGGGCCGGGCGTGTTTATTTTGCCGACGAGAGTAACAATCGGATTCGGGTTCTGACTCCGGTGGCAGCCCCACTGTTTCAATTCAGGCGGCGTTTGCCACGGTAAATTGATCAAGGCAGTGCGCGGGTTTTGGATCAGCTATGGCGTCACCGAAACCTTGACCAGACTCGTTGTCCAGCAGCACTGGAAGCCGCCGCCCCCATCGCCCGAGTAGTCGTTCACGGTAACGTGTAGGACGTAATCGCCGGCTTCGCTGAACGTGACGTTGGTGGTCGCTTTCCCACTGAAGCCGTCGCTCTCCTTGTCCACCGTCCCCAACGCCTCGGCGGGCGGATTTGCTTTATCGAACTTCACCACGCCGGGTCCGCGGTATTTTGACCACAGCAGGGTCACTGGCGGCCGATCGCCTGATCTCGGCGCATTCGTGCCGCTCGTATACTTCATATCGTCGGTGATCCAGAGCGTCAAAACCAGCGGCTTGGACAATGAAGTTGTATGGACCGGGGCATGCGCTAGCATTGCGACGGGACCCTGAATCGCAGTTCCGTTCGGCTCAAACCGAATGACGGGAGGCGTGTTGTTCACGGCGATCTCACTGAAGGGGCTGATAACGTAGTCAGTGTTCAGCCGAAGCGGAATGCTGTTGTACTGGCCATTCGCGAAGATTGTCCACGTGTACTTGTCCTGTGGCGTGAAATCCTTGGGTACGGGAATCGCGAACATTCCATACTTCCGGCCAGGAAGGAAATGCGTCGGCTGACCCATGTCGGGCCCGCCGGGTTCAATACGGTTATCGGGCCCGATCGGAATGTCAAGCTCCTGTTCGGTATTGCGATTGAAGTATCCGACCAGAAAAGTGCGGGAATCTTTGTCGCTCGTGAACCAGCCCTCAAAAGCGCCCGTAATACTGGCGCCGAACTTCTTGCGCGGCTCGGGAATGGTTTGACTGAACAAAAGCAAGCCGCCAACGAGAGCGCCGGCGGCGCAAATAGCCGGCAATCGCTTCATTGCACTTTTTGCGCAGCCACCGCCTGTGTCATCTTCCCTTTGCGCTCCGCCAGTAGGGTCTTGTACTCATCGTCATTCAGGTAGACGACATTCATCCAGGCATGCGCCATCTCGTCGACCGTGCGATCGCCGTAGCCAACCCACTGGTCCGGATCCGGATTGTTCTTGTTGGCCTTGGTGTTGTCATACGACGCGCTAACGTGAATGACGGTCCCTTTAGGGAACACCGGCGCGGCGTCGTCCGCGTAGATGTAGTTGGTCATCCAGTTGAAGTTGAAATTCCCCACGTAGCTTACGATTTGTGAGCTTCCGTCCGGAAGAATCGCTTCGACCTGCATTGATTTACCGCGCAGATGAAAGTGCGGTTGGAAGTTCTCGATCAGCGTATTCTCCTTCAGCACGGTGAAGCCTTCGGTCTGGGCAAACGAGTTCGGGGGTATATCCAGAGTTTGCCCATTTCGAAGCCCGGTGAACCCGATCAGATAGCTTCGCTTTTTCGGCTCCTCGCCCTTCTTGTAGAACCAGATTCCGATCTCGGAGCCCGCGATGATATCTTCACCGACGGCATGGATGTGCTGATCCCAGGAAATCTTCTCGCCTGGCAGGATCAACTTTCCTGTGCCCGGCCGATACAGGTCGTAGCCCTTTCCGATAGCCCACTCCATCAGTTGTGGCCGGCGGTTCACCAGATCCGCTGCGCTATCGCCGCGGCGGTTGGGCCCATTGGCCGTGCCCGTGCTGACGGCCTCCGGATCGTTATTCAGCACCAGGTATGCAATGGAGTGATGGATGATCCTTCGTCCCTGCAAGCTAGTTGGACGAATCTCCACGAGTTTTGCCCAGCGTGGCTCGGTGAGCGGAATGTCGGACATCGGGCGGAACCACACGTCCTGATGTTGGGCAGGCATGGTGAACTTGGGCGACTGAATCACCAGGTCGGGCGGTCCGAAGCCGTCTCGCACAGCCTTCCACTCGTTGTCGGTCACCAGCGGCTTGGGTGGCGGCAGGTCCTTCGGATCGCCCTCCAGCGCTCCGCCGTCTACCCAGCGGGCAATCGTGTTCACCTGCTCATCGGTGAGGGACATGTCGTTCTTGAACTTCTGCACGCCAACGCTGCGGTCGATGTGCCATGGCGGCATCTGGCGCGTCACCACACGCTCCTTAATGGAACGCGCCCATGGCCGTGATTCTTTAAAGGTGATCAGCGACATCGGCGCGATGGAATTCGGCTGGTGGCACTCCTGGCATTTCGCTTGAAAGATCGGTGCGATATCCTTCGAGAATGTCACTTGTTCATGCGACGTTAGGTTGGCTGGTTCCGCGCTGGCAGCCGTGGTCGTGGCAATCTGCGCGAATAAAACGACGAGTGGGCTTAGCATGAGACCCACTGAAGTTCGGGTATTCCATCCGGCTCTCATTGGCGTCCTCCCGAAGAGATTTTACACCCTTTTCATTTTACCGATTTATCGTATAGCATGGGCAGTATCCATATGCACCGCCGAACATTCCTCGCCGTGCCGGTTTTTGCGGCCGCTGCCGGTACGGCATCCGCGGCTGCCGACACTCTTCCTGTCCAAGCCAGCGGCGACGGCATCCGCCACACGCCCGCCGAGTACGCCTCTCTTCTCCAAAAACTCTCCTCCACCATCGAACCCGATGACTATTCCCGCGGAGGAGTAGTCGCCAAGCTCGAACAGTCCGTCGCCGCCGCGCTCGGCAAGGAAACGGCCGTGTGGCTCTCCACTGGCACGCTCGCCAATCATCTCGCGGTGCGGCTGCTCGCTGGCGACAAGCGCCGCGTGCTGGTTCAGCAGGAGTGCCACCTTTTCAACGACTGCGGCGATTGCTGCCAAACTCTCAGCGGCCTCAATTTAATACCTCTCGCGCCCGGCCAAGCTACCTTTACGGTGGACGACCTCGAGCGAGAAGCCAGCCGCGGCGCCTCCGGTCGCGTATCGGTGCCCATCGGCGCGATCCAAATTGAAACCCCCGTCCGCCGGAGAAATGGGGAAAACTTTGATATCGCTGAGATGAAGCGCGTTTCCAAGTGGGCCCGTGAACGCAAGATAGGTCTCCACCTCGACGGCGCCAGGCTTTTTCTAGGCGCCGCGTACACCGGCGTTTCTATTCGCGAGTACGCCGCTCTTTTCGACACCGTCTACGTTTCCATGTACAAATACTTCAACGCCGCCAGCGGAGCCATCCTCGCTGGCCCGAAGAGCCTGCTCGATAATCTGTTTCATCCGCGCCGCATGTTCGGCAACGGACTTAGCCAGGTGTGGCCCTTCGCTGCCGTCGCGCTGCATTTCTTCGAGGGCTTCCCTGAGCGTTACGCCCAAGCCGTCGCCACATCCGAGAAAGTCATCGCCGCTCTTCAGACCGGCTCCCGCTTCGAAGTTACTCGTGTCCCCAACGGAACAAACATTTTTTCCCTTCGTGTCAACGGTATTGACGCCCAGGCCTTTCAGCGGCGAGCCGCTGATGCGGGCTTTATCCTAGCGGCTTCACGCGACGACCGCTTCCTTGTTCAAGTCAACGAGACCTGGGCTCGGGTCACCCCCCAGGGCATCGTCGCCCGGCTTTCTTAGAGCTGGCGCGCTCGAGGTTATTTCACAACTCGCTCCCAGATCAACGTGCTTTCAACGACAGGCGGATTGAGTTCCTGGGAATCGATCCGCAATGTCAAACGATTGGTTCCCTGAAATGCATACCATCGCTTAGTAGCCTTGCCGACCGCGTTGGGGTCATTATGCAGCTCATAATGCCGCAATAAAAACCCCTCTTTGGCGTGGATTTCGATGGTGGCGCAGTAAGCACCGAAGCCCGTCATCGCGGATTGTCTTTCTTCCGGTGTCGGTGTGGCTTCCGATTTCCATCGGGGCCGATTCGGATTCATGGCGATGTAGCACATGTGACCGGCGTCGGCATCAAAAAAAACATAAGCGACGTTGTTTGGACTTTGGCGAGTCGTTCCATCAGCGAGGCGCTGCGAGTTAGATACCAGCCGCCACATGCCGGCAAACTGCTTGGCAATGTCATCTTGGGGCTGAGCACGCGACGTGCTGTTGAACTCGCCCCATACCAGCAGGATGGACCATGCGATTGTTTTTTTCATTTGCTTCACCTTTGGCGCGGTTGTGTGTCCACGAACCGTCCGCCGTGCCGGCTCTGAATGCAAAGCGTGAACCCCATAATGAACACTCTTCCGATTGGGGATAATGGATGGTTTAATCCCATCACACAGGAGCAGAGCCGACACATGGCTAAAATTAGGGTCAAGAACCCCGTTGTCGAAATGGACGGAGACGAGATGACGCGCATCATCTGGCAGTGGATTCGCGAACGTCTCATTCTCCCTTACCTGGATATCGATCTCAAGTATTACGATCTTTCCATCCAGAAGCGGGACGAGACCAACGATCAGATCACCATTGATTCTGCCAACGCAGCCCGGCGATACGGGATTGCGGTGAAGTGCGCCACCATTACGCCCGACGAAGCTCGGGTCAAGGAATTTAGCCTCAAGCAAATGTGGAAGAGTCCCAACGGCACCATCCGCAATATCATCGATGGCACCATCTTCCGCGAGCCCATCATCTGCAAAAATGTGCCGCGCGTGGTGCAAAACTGGAGCAAGCCGGTAGTTGTCGCCCGCCATGGGTTCGGCGATCAGTACCGCGCGACCGATTTCCAGTTCCCCTCCGCCGGCACGCTCAAACTGAGTTGGACCCCGGCCGACGGTGGCGCACCTATAGATCGGGAAATCATTAAGGCTCCTGGCGCTGGCGTCGTCCTGGGCATGTTTAACCTGGATGAGTCTATCTCCGGATTTGCCCGCGCCTGCTTCAATTACGCGCTTTCGCGCAACTATCCGGTTTACCTATCCACCAAGAACACTATTCTGAAGGTGTACGACGGCCGGTTCAAGAACCTCTTCCAGGAAATTTACGATCGGGAATTCAAGAGCCAAATGGATGCCAAGGGCCTCACCTATGAACACCGCTTGATCGATGACATGGTCGCCGCCAGCCTGAAATGGAGTGGCGGCTATCTCTGGGCCTGCAAGAACTACGATGGTGATGTGCAGTCCGACACCTTGGCGCAGGGCTACGGGTCACTCGGCCTGATGACGTCTGTTCTGATGTCGCCCGACGGCAAGACCATTGAATCAGAGGCCGCGCACGGCACCGTCACGCGGCACTACCGCCTTCACCAGCAAGGCCAGCCAACCTCCACCAACCCGATAGCCTCCATTTACGCCTGGACCCGCGGCCTGCAATATCGCGGGAAGATGGACGGCACACCCGACGTAGTAAAGTTCGCCGACGCCCTTGAGCAGGTTTGTGTCGACGTCGTCGAGTCTGGCAAGATGACCAAGGACCTGGCTATCCTGATCCGCCCCGACCATCCTTACCTGTCCACGGAAGCATTCATGGATACGGTGGATCAAGAACTCAAGGCACGTCTGAGAACGGATCTGGCGGTCGGAAAAACCTGAACGCGCAAACTGCCTAACAGTGATGCTGCTCAGGCGGTCACGCTGCCTCACGCTCCGCCACCGCGCTGTTGACTTTCGCTACCCGAACGGCCTTCGCGATGCCCAGGAACTTAAGGATCCTAATTTGAATCCAGGACAAATCAAACTCATACCACGCCAGCCCGTGCCTCGCCGAAGTCGGGTGTGCGTGGTGGTTGTTGTGCCAGCCCTCGCCTGAGGTGATGAGGGCAATCAGCCAATTGTTGCGGGAGTCGTCACGCGTTTCAAACCGGCGGCTGCCCCACATGTGTGTCGCTGAGTTGACCAGCCAAGTGCAATGCAGACCAACAACCACGCGGAGACAGATACCCCACAGCACGAAGCCAACACCGCCCAGGGCATAGAGCAGGGCGCCCAGCACGATCATAGGAACCCAATGATAGTTGTTGAGCCAGACGTAGAAGCGATCTTTGGTCAGATCGGGCGCATACCTGGACAGCAGCGGAGTGTCGTTATGCTTGGTCTCTCCGGCCAGAAGCCAGCCCATGTGAGCCCACCAGCCACCCTCACGCGGTGAGTGCGGATCGCCGGGTTGGTCGGATTTCTGGTGGTGGAGTCGATGCGTCGCAACCCAGAAAATCGGCCCGCCTTCGAGCGTCAGAGCGCCGCAAACCGCAAGAAAATACTCGAAAGGCAAAGGGACTTGATACGACCGGTGAGTGTGCAGCCGATGATAGCCCATGCTGATGCCGAGGCCGGTGCACATCCAGAACAGGAAGAGGGCGACAGCAAATGCACGCCAACTGAACACGAATAACGCGGCGACCGCCCCCAGGTGGAAGAGCCCGAACGCGATGCTATTGATCCAGTTTATTTTCCGGGGAATGTCTATGTCGATCACGTCGGTGCTCACGAAGCCTCTTGGCGTCGCGCTCAATCCAAACTAACAGGGATTTCACTTGTGGTCTGTAATGGTTGTGTAATATTCATAACTCGCGTTAGGTATCCTTCTCGTCTTCCCAACCGTGCACCGGATGTCCGACAACCTGTTGCAGGCTGACCGGCTTGGGGCGATAAGGCATACCGAAGTGCTTGTCGATTTCGTCGCGGTACGACATTTGAGGGCCGGGGAATCCGATCAATTGCCAGCCGATCAATCCAGCATTGCCGCCATGCATCGGGTCGGAAAACAGGCCCTCAATGGTGTGGCTGCGTAGCATTTGAAAGAAAGTGGTTCTTTCGATGGAGCGAAGCTTTTCGTCCTGCTGTTCGGCCGTCAGATCCACAAATCCCGCAAGCGTCTGGAGGCCAGCGCGGTAAAGTTCGCGGGGAGATTCCTTGCCCTGATATCCGTGCTCTGGGACTGACTCGACGAATGGCCCTTTCGTATATCGATACTTGTCGCGGCCATAGGGCCCGGCGAGCTGGCGGTCGATATAAATGACGACTCCCGCCTCGTTCGCTCCCGGTCCGGTGGCGTCTGTCGGAAAAATACGCGCGCAGGCCGCGGCAATCACGCGAGCCTCGGCGGCGGAGAAGAATCGAAGCGGAATGTTGACGTTCCCGTCCTGCGCCTGAAGTCGGAGCGGTTCGCGGGTCAGCGTGTAGAGCAGAGTGCCACCGAGCGCTGTCGCGGGAACGGTCAGGAATTCACGGCGTTTCATGCGGCCCCCTTGGAATGCTTTTCGTGCGGCGCGATGAATGCGTCGGCCGCCCGGTAAGTGATTGCGAGCGCGGTCAGAGTCGGATTGAGCGACGCGTTTTGTGGAAACGCCGAGGCGCCGACCACCCAGAGATTCGGCACGTCCCAGTGCTGAAGATTAGTGTTCACCACGCTGTTTTCGGGCGACGTACCCATGATCGCGCCGCCCTGGATGTGCGTGGTTTGATATTGGACCACGTTATATTTGACCGGTGCGAGACGAGGCTCTTCGAACTTCACGCCCATGGCCTTGGCGACCTTGAGTTGGATTCCGGCTGCAAAGACTCGCTGGCGGTGTTCATGCTCGGTCCAATCGAGCGTGAATCGAAGCAGAGGATCGCCCAGCTTGTCGGTGTAGGTCGGATCGAGGTCCATGAAATTGTGGCGATAGGCCAAGTGTTCGCCGGTGAACCCGATACCCGAGATTCTGTCGCGCCACTCGATTGACGCAGCCTTCCATTGCGATCCCCAGTTGGATGTCGCGGCCCCATTCGGGTATTGGCCGAATGAGGCGATTGGCCGGTTACCCGAGCTGCCAACTGCAATGTGGCCGGCACGCACAATTCCCTCCGATCCAGTGAGGCCGTTATCGCCATCGAAATCGGCGAACAGCATGCCCAGCGCACCGCTGCCCATGAACAGGTTCAGGGGATGATCGAAGAACAGCCGCGTCCCGGCGCCGCCGACTTGATGGGTCAGGTTCTTGCCGAGCGTTCCCTTCCCTTTGGCCGGGTCGTACTGCGTACCGATTTTCGAGAGAGCCAGCAGCCGCACATTGTTCAAGGTAAACGTGGCGAGCACAACCTCGTCGGCCGGTTGAAAAATCTCTTCTCCGTTCGCGTCCACGTACTGGACACCGGTGGCGTGGCCGTTCTTGTGAACCACGCGTCTCACCCAGCAGCCGGTCTCCATGGCGAAGGTCTTGCGGCGCGCGAGCACTGGAAGAAGCGTATTGGTGGGCTGCGCTTTCGCTCCAATCATGCAGCCAAAGCGCTCGCAATAGCCACAATACGCGCAACCAGCGCGCGTAATCCCGTCAGGGTTGCGATACGCTTCGCTCGCATTTGCAGCAGGCTGGGGATGGGGATGAAACCCAAGTTTTTCGGCCGCTTCCTTAAATCGCAGCCCCACGTAGCTTGTTTTCAAAGGAGGTAATGGATATTCGCTCGATCGAGGTCCCTCGAAAATATTGCCGCCTTCGATCTTTTGCCCTCGAATGTTGCCGGCCTTACCGCTGACCCCCATCATTTGTTCGCCGCGCCAATAGTAAGGTTCGAGATCGTTGTAGGTGACGCCCCAATCCTGCACGGCTATATTTTCGGGAAGATGCCCAGCGCCGAACTTTTCTCTCAAGTGAGTCGCCAGGACGAATTGGGATTCAAGGAAACGGAAGGAATTCCCGTTCCAGTGCTCGCCCGCGCCGCCCACGCCCGAGCCGGGGAGAAACGACCCGTACTGCCGGACCGGAACCGACGGGTCGCGCACGGAGTGACGATGGGTGATAGTCTCGTCGGCGATGTTCTGCATCATCCGAACGCGGATGGCGTAATCGAGTTCGTCCATTCCGGCCGCATAGTCGGAAGTCTTGCGCGGGGCTCCGCGTTCCAGAACCAAAACTGAAAGAGATGTGCGACCGGTGATTTCTTTGGCCATTGCAAGGCCGGTCCATCCGCCACCAACAATTACAACGTTTACAGGCTTCAATACTTTCATGCCAAGTCCATCCCGTATCCTATCATCCAGCAGTCCCGCCTTCGAACCAATGGACGAATAAGTGAGCTATTAGAGAGCCTCTATGGAGCTCCCTTTAGCGCACATTGAACGGACATTATTTCGTGAAGTAAATTATCCGCGCCTCGCACCAGACTCAACCGCCGTGCCGTAATGGTGAACGACGGGCCGCCGATGCCGATGCAACGTGAGCGGTCGCGCGAGCATGGTTGCTGCATGGCTGAGGGGTGGTCAGCTTCTTGGACCACAAGACCGAGATCGAGTTTGCTGGTTCGCGTGCCCGCTCTGCGATCTTCCGCTCTGTCCGACAGGTTCGTACAAGTCGTTCGCTGTGACGCCACTTGACTCCTTTATGCGGCCCGACTGGCAGAAGTGGATCTCAAATTCCCTTACGGAGCGCATCGGTCAATGCATATGGATTTTTCGGATGCCGTGCGCCTGAATGTCTGCAAGTAGAGTCGGGCGAATCCGCTAAACTGGAAGATATATGTGTGCTGAACCGGCTAGAGTTCCGCTTGAAATTCGCTTTCCGGACCTGCACAATCCCGCGCTGTATCTCAACCGTGAATTAAGCCATCTGGAGTTTCAACGCCGCGTGCTGGAGGAAGCGCGCGATCCTCGCAATCCATTATTGGAGCGCGTAAAATTCCTCTCGATCCTAGGATCGAACCTGGACGAGTTTTTTATGGTGCGGGTGGCAGGCTTGATGCAGCAGATTGAGAACCAGGTGCATGAGCCGGCCATAGACGGCCGCAGTCCAGCCGAGACTTTGGAAGCGATCAGAACCGAAGTCGGCAAGCTGATGGAGGAGGCCTATGATTTCCTCCGTGAACGGCTTCTGCCCGCGCTCAGTGCCGCTAATATCCACCTGGTCGATCTCTCCGCGATCGATTCTGAACAGCGTGCCCAGCTCGATGCGATGTTCATCGACAAAGTCTTCCCGGTACTCACTCCGCTCGCCTTCGACCCTGGCCGTCCATTTCCACACATCTCCAATCTCAGTCTGAATTTGGCTGTGGTAGTACGGGATGCGGGCGGACAGGAGCATTTCGCGCGCGTAAAAGTTCCCGATTCCCTGCCGAAATTCCTACCTGTATGTGTGATTAGCGAGAATGGCCAGAATCCCCGCGCGCAGGGCTTCGTTCCGATCGAGCAGTTAGTCGTCGCGAATCTCCATCATCTTTTTCCCGGCCTCGAGATTGTGCAGGCGCACGTATTCCATGTGACGCGCGACGCCGAAGTGGCGATCAAGGAACTCGAGACCGATGACCTGCTGGAAACCATCGAAGAGGCAGTATGGCAGCGACGCTTCCGGGATGCCGTGCGGCTTCAGGTAGACATCGAAATGCCGGCGTCCATGGTCGAGATACTTGCCAACAACCTCGAAGTGGAAGCGTCGAGCATTTACAGTGTGGACGGCCTGTTGGATCTGAGCCGCTTGAGGCATCTGGTCAGCCTGGACCGCCCGGATCTGAAGGACAAGCCATTCTTGGCCTCAACGCCGCCCGGCTTGAGCGCCAAAGATGACGATATCTTTGGATTGGTCCGGAAAGAGGATCAGCTGCTGCATCATCCATACGATTCTTTTCAGCCTGTTGTCGAGTTTCTGCGAAAGGCCGCGAAAGATCCGGATGTCCTGGCTATCAAAATGACTTTGTATAGGATGGGGAGCAACTCGCCCATTGTGGACGCGCTGCTGGAGGCCGTGGAGAACGGCAAGCAGGTAGCTGTGCTGGTGGAACTTAAAGCGCGCTTCGACGAGGAAAGCAACATAGAATGGGCCAGGGCGCTGGAGCGCGAGGGAGTCCACGTAGTATATGGCCTGCTGGGTCTAAAGGTGCACTCGAAGGTCACCTTGATCGTCCGCCGCGAAGGCGAACAAATCCGGCGCTACTGTCACCTCGCTAGCGGCAATTATAATCCGGTCACAGCGCGGCTTTATACCGATCTCGGCTTCTTTACCAGCAATGAACTGATTGCCGCTGATGCAACCGATCTGTTTAATTATCTCACTGGCTACTCGAATAAGAAGAGCTTTCGGAAACTTCTGGTGGCCCCGCTCAATCTCCGCCAGCGCTTCGAAGAGATGATCGAGCGCGAAATCGAAGTACAGCGCAACGGCGGTCAGGGCCATTTGATTTTCAAGACCAACGCACTCGAGGACGGTCCGCTGATCCGGTTGCTCTATCAAGCGTCGCAAGCAGGCGTCCAAGTGGACCTGATTGTCCGCGGTGCGTGCTGCCTGCGGCCGGCGCTCGCAGGAGTGAGCGAGAACATCCGGGTCAGCAGCATTGTGGGTCGTTTTCTGGAACACAGCCGGATCTACTACTTCGGCAATAACGGCGCCGAGGAGTGTTACCTTGGCAGTGCTGATTTGATGCCGCGCAACTTGAACCGCCGCGTGGAAGTGCTCTTTCCCGTCGAAAGACCCGCGCTTATCCGACGCCTCAAGGACGAGATTCTGCACGCGTACCTTCAAGACGAGGCCAATGCACGGCGCATGTACAAGGATGGCTCTTACGCCTACAAGTCCCGTAACGGCGGGCACGATAGCCAGGCGTGGTTCCTCGCGCAGCGAGTTGTCCGGCCGCCAAAATCGCCCAGCGATGCCCTTCAGTCACCTTGATACGCCAGGCGTTCAGCGAATCCTCGATGAATGCGGAAGCTAGGCAGCAGTACTGGCCCCGATCCTGGTTATAGCCTGGATTCGAGATTTGCTGTACATCGAATGCGAACGAAACACCGCACCCAGATAACGCCGGTGGTCGCCTGAATTGCCGTTGATGACGAGGGCGGCGCCTACCTTGTCCTTGGAACGCTTCCAGAAGCGATAATCGGCGGCGAACAGCGCAGTTCGATCCACTTCTGTGTAGGCGAGACTCGTTCGCGCCATCGTTCCACCCCAGCCTTCCAAAAGCCCGCAAGTCTCGGGTTAATTCTTGCTCTGCGTTGAGCCCGAAGCCATACTTCACGCGTCCTTGGAGCCGGTGCACGTTATATCCGGCGCCGAATCTTGTCCGCCCAGGAACGCGCTAATCGCTTCGCGGTAGCTGCCCATGTTGGCGTGATTGACGAATGACAAAAGACGTACCACCCCCGCGTGCTTCTTGCGCAGCGACGGATAGAACTCGAATTCGATGTTTTCGGCGCGCGCCCGGCGACATTCCAGTCGAGCTCGATGCCGTTGGTAACCTTCGGCATCAGCATTTCACCAAAGCGCAGCGCCCATCCGGGATTGTAGAACTCCGTGAGGAAGCCATAGGTGTAGCCTCGGGTGTCGGCGGTATAATCATAGGCCGCAGGCCTACGGAAGCGCGTCGTTGATGAGCTAAAGCGAGCCATGACATAAAGCTCGCGGCCTCCCCGATTGACGCCGACGCGGTGCTCACAGGCGATGGCGATACATATACTCGAGGCTACATAAGCCTGAATCCCCAGTCGGAAACGCGCCCGGGAGACGGTGAACCTGTTTACGATGGATTCCTATCGCTGGAATTGAAGGAGAAGAAGTTCTTTGGTCTTATCTGGTTACTCCGCACTTCCAGTTGTCGCATGTTGAGCGAGACCTTGCAAAACAGGTTTCCCGAAAATTGGAACTGGCACTGGGCGTCCGAACGCAACCATGAAATTACTGGCATGCTTCACTATCCTGCTGTGGGACGCGTGCCCTGCGCAGACATTGCACGGCGCCGGCGCCACTTTTCCCGCGCCGCTCTACCGAAAGTGGATCGCCTCTTTCCAGAAAAGCCACCGGGAATCGATTATCGACTACCAGGAAACCGGCTCGGTGGCGGGCGCCGAACAGGTGCTCAACGGTCACGCCGATTTTGCGGGCTCGGACGTTTCCTTAACAGACGACCAACCGGAACGTGCGCCGATCGGAGTCTTACAAATCCCTACTGTAATCGGCGCGGTGGCAGTAGTCGACAACGTTCAAGGCCAGTTCCGAGACCTCAAGTTCACGCCGGAAGTCCTCGCAGCTATCTACTTAAAGAAAATCCGAAAATGGAATGATCCTGCGATCGCCTCATTTAATCGGGGCGAAAGACTACCACCCGCCGAAATCACTGTGGTGCACCGTTCGGACCAAAGCGGCACAACCTGGATCTGGACCACGTTTTTGAGTGAAGCGAGCTCCGAATGGAAAACGGGCAGGTGTTGGGACATCCATCGCTTGGCCGGTTGGAATCACTGCCGAAAAAAATGAAGGTGTCGCGGCACTCGTCCAGCGGACGCCTAATCTCCATCGGCTACGTCGAAGCCATTTGTGCCACTCTCCAAAAACTGAATTCCGGATCGGTCCGCAACCGCGCGGGCAAATATGTCAAGGCGGAAATCGAGTCCATCACCACCGCCGTCTCGATATCGTCCACTTCTGGAGACGACTTTCGCTCGATGCTCGGCCGCTCAGCGGATCCACGAAGCTATCTAATCAGCTCGTTTACCTGACTGTTGATTCCCGCCGAAAACCGAACTATTGAAAAACAGCGACTGCTGACTTCTTTTGTCGAGTGGATGCTCACATCTGGACAGCGGGAGTGTTCTGCCTTAGGCTACGTCCCTTTACCCGAAAATGTCATTCGTGCAGAACAGTCTATATTGCGGACTCTTCAATGAGAAGGTCCTCGCCGGTATCGATTATCACTAGCTCGCCCTGCAGCGACTGTTCTACAAATCTGCGAAGAGCGGTCTCGGCTTGGGCCCGCGTGCATCCCCGTAACTGCATCGGAGTCGCACCATCCAAATACCACCGATATAGACCCTTTTCATCCAGTTTCAGCTCCCAAGTCCAGCTAATTGCACTCTCAAGCGAAGCTACCGCCAAGGGGAAGGATTCGCCTGTCGTCATTTTCAGCTCTGAAACCATACCAAAACATTATAACGTGACCGTAACCGCGGAGTAGTTACAAATTCGCTGACGATGCTTTTCGGCCAAAGACTACTTGCGCCGTTGGCTCGACCCCTCCAACAACCTTTGCGAACAAGTGCGGAAACGGGGCGAACACTGCTGCCTCGATAGATTTCTCCAGACAATGAACGTGCGCCCGAGGGTTTCTGCCAGCGATCTTTCGCTGGTGCCGAAGGACTGCCCCGTTGTCGCCGTCGCAAATCACCGTTTGGCCTGATTGAAGAGGCAATCCTCGGCTCTGTGCTCGCGACAGTTCCTCCCGACGTAAACTGCCGCGGAACAAATAGCGCTCGCCCCGGAAGCGTATCTACTTCACTCCGAATCGAATCAGTAGGTTTAGCCCGAATGCAAAGATTCCAGCGCCTAACAGTACGCAAACAGGAAGCGTCAGCACCCAAGCCAGCAGGAGATTTCTCAGGGTGTCCATCTGCAATCCAGACCGGTTCGCGAACATCGTCCCCGCGACCCCGGAGGACAATACGTGGGTGGTGCTTACTGGAAGACCCATGCGATCCGCGGCCAGGATTGTCGCCATCGCCACCAGCTCCGCCGACGCGCCCTGCGCGTAAGTCAGGTGCTCCTTTCCGATCTTTTCACCGACTGTCACGACGATCCGCTTCCAACCAATCATCGTTCCAAGACCCAACGCTAGTGCAACCGCGACCTTCACCCAGTACGGAATGAATTTGGTTACTTTGTCCATATTGGTCTTCAGCTTTGCGACAGTCTTCTGCTCCGCCGGGTCGTCCAGCTTCTTCTGTTTGATCAGTTTGCCTAGCGATTCGGAGGTCAGATACAAATCGCTTCGGAGAATCCTGCGCTGATCAGCGTTCAACTGGCTGAGGCTGGTCTTGCCGGTTAGAATGTCGGAAATCTCACGGCACTTTGTTCCAACCGCGGCGAATGTGCGCTCAGTCACTTGGCCGTTGGTCTTCAAGTATGCGGACAACTCATCGGCCGCAATCTGATATCCGCCCATGGCAACGCCAGGCGCATGGCGGTCCATTTGGAACGAAATGGTTTCCGTTGTGGAAGCAAGGTCTGCGATTGAGGCCTGGCCCGTTCCGAGATCAACGGCGAATGTGAGCGGCAGGATGCCGACCAGGATAAGCATGATGAGCCCCATGCCCTTCTGGCCATCGTTGGATCCGTGGGCAAAGCTGACGCCCGTGCAGGTGAGCACCAGCAATCCTCGAATCCAAAGCGGCGGCGCCTTGTCCTTGGCGGGAGCTTCGTAAAGTTCCTTTCGTTTTACCAGCAGCTTGAAGAGCAAGAGCAGCAGCGCCGAACAGCCAAAGCCCACAATCGGAGAAACCAGCAGTGAAGTGCCCACTTCCGATGCCTTGGCCCAGTTGATTCCCTCGCCGAACTCGTGGGCCCCGGAAAGCCACGAATTTGCCAGCCCGACGCCCATGATCGCTCCGATCAGAGTATGTGAACTTGATGCGGGCAGTCCCAAGTACCAGGTTCCGAGGTTCCAGATGATCGCCGAAATCAACAGTGCGAAAACCATGGCAAACCCGGCGCCCGAGCCGACGTTCAGCACCAATTCGACTGGCAGCAATGCCAGCACACCGAATGCGACCGCTCCGCCGGACGTCAAGACACCAATCAGATTCCAGCAGCCGGACCATACAACTGCAACCGTCGCCTTGAGGGAGTGGGTGTAGATTACCGTTGCAACTGCGTTCGCCGTGTCGTGAAATCCGTTCACGAACTCGAAGCTCAGGGCCATGCCCAGCGCCATAAGCAGGAAAATGCCACTTCCCACCGATAAGGTCTGACCGAATAGTTCCATTCGTTCTCCAGTTGAACGAACCAGTCTACGTGATGAGAGTTTCAAAATGATTACGTGGGAAAACTTTTTACCGAGCGCAGATCTTCGGTTCAATCGCGCCTGGGAGAGACAATTCTTGTCACCGCCGAAGCAGCTACCATCAGAAGTGTGAAAAGCGCCACAAATGCGAGGGCCAACGCGAGCACCGCGGCCAAGCGCAAAAATAAACTGTGAATCGTGCTCCACGCCAGCAAAGCGTAGGTACCACACACTGCAAAAAGTAAGCACCCCAGGAAAATTCGCAAGAATGCGGTAGAAGCGGCCACGCAGGCCTCGGCCAGGCTCAATTGCGGTTTAAACGTATAAGGTATTGCGAAGCGCTCATAGATTGATCGATCCGCGACTCGACCGTCGAGATCGGCAGGTGGAAACAGCAACGCACGCGCTTTGGCTAACCACAATATCTGCACAGGGCTCCTCTCTAATTGTCTCCCGGACGCCCGCGATGGTGAGCACTATTTTCATCAGTCATTTATTTCTATCGCTTGGAACATCGGAATTTGCCGGAGGAATGGTTCACAAAGAGCTCTCTCGCGAGTCCGTCGAAAAGATCCGAGATGTCTTATCCAGCATGCTGGGTTCCGCGGTCAAGTACGGCTTCCTCGCAAAGAATCCGGCGGATGGGTTACACGTGACGCCTGAAAAGGGGGGCACAGGGAGGCAAGCCATTCATTCGACCGGGCAGTTCACAGCATTGGTCGAGTTGATTCCAGAGGCTACGCCACCTCGTTGCGGATGCTGGGGACCGATCCATGGACCGGCAATCTCTCATGCGGCATTCCCGATTCACGACCACAGCAGATCACCTCTGCCGTCATGCCGCCGAAGCAGTGCATCTCGACGACTCGAGCCAGAGTTGGATTCTCACCCGATAATGCCTCCAGCGCCCGATCGACCTCCAGCATCCGAAGCTGGTTCTGATGGCTCAAATTGAGCAGGATGCGCCCACGCTGCGTAAATGACAGCCACTGATTGAATTTTGGGCTCGGCCTGGACTGCGCCAGAAGCAAGTGTGGGGTGGCACGAGGCACACTTGGTTAGGCGGGTTCCGTCCGCCACAACTTTAGTAGTGTTGACGGTTCGAGATAAGCACCTTGCCATCGCACGGCGAAATGCAGATGCGGGCCTGTAACGCGCCCGCTCGATCCACTCCTCCCGATGTGGTCACCCTTTTCGATGCTTGCACCTTCCTTGACCAGAAATTCAGAGAGGTGCATGTATAAGGTGAAAATGGACTCCCCATGGTCGATCACAATAAGGCCACCTTCGAAGTACATGTCCCGGGCGATTTTGACGCGACCGGAATTCGCAGCAGCGACTTGCGTTCCTAACGCGGCTCGGTAATCCAGTCCCTGATGTACACTGAGCGTCTTGCCGTTGTATATCCGCCGCAATCCAAATGAAGAAGTATAAGACGTATTGGTCGGTGCGACAAATGGGCCTTGCCAAAGTCGGTTCGGTTGGGAAGACTCGAAAACGCTTTGCTTGAACGCGGCTTCGTCGTTGATTTGCTTTTGAACTTCCTTTGGCGGCTCGATGAATTTTTGCGGAACGGTTATCGTCGAGGAAGGGTAGGCGCGTCTAATAACCGCGATATCGATAGTTTCGTCGCCCACGGCGAGGGGATAGTGGCCGGGCGCTCGGTTGAGGTTCACACCTGCAAGAGCGGAGAACGAGTCACCATCGGGCCGGAAGTCGATCTTTTTGCCGAGCCAGGTTCCCGTGCCGGAAAAGGACCTCGACTCAAAGAGCACCGGGGCCCCGTTAAAAACCGGCCGAGGATTCCATCGCACCAGTGCGTCCTGAGTAGGTGCCACAGTCGGATGCGACTGGATCTGCGTCTTACCCGGTCGCGTCCGTGCAGGGTTGCTAATCTGAGCGGCGACTGACCCGCTTAGGGGCAACAGCAGGGCTTGTCGGCGTGTCATTGGGATCAAGATATCACGAGCGGTACAGGCTCACGGCCAGGCGTTGCGGCAAAGACGTTAGCCCCGCTCTAAGATGATGTTCTTACATGCCAGCAAGCCGGTTGAGAATGTAGTCCACAATTGTCAGCAGAATTGATCCAAACACTGCTGTCAGGCAACCATTAACACGGAAACCGGGGACAAACTCTGAAGCCAGCTTCAACATAAGCCCATTGATCAGAAAGTAAACAACGCCCAGGCTCAGAATGATGAAAGGGAGCAGCACGAGCTTCAAAAGCAATCCAATCGTGGCGCTCACGAGGCCTATGACAAGCGCGGCGATAAGAGCGGCTCCCAAACCGCTAACTTGGATTCCCGGGAGAATTGCTGAAACGACGAGAAGTGCGACCCCACTGAGGAGCCAATGTAGCAGCCAATAACGCACGACCGATTATATCCCTCGTTCGAAGCTGCGGGATTGGGGTTTGCTGCGCCGCCGAAGGAGCGTGCTTTGAGCGATGCCTACCGAAGCGGACGAAATGAGGCCGCAACGAAGGTGGCGGCTGCCAATTGTCGACGGTGTATGGTTCCTTCTGGCTGAAACGATAACGGAGTTGTGAACGCGCGTGTCGTAAGTGATCGGACCGATCAATGGGACGGACCTGCCTGCTTACTTAGGTTTTCCTTGGTTTTGTGCGGCTTTCCTGCGTCGTTTAGCGACCGCAGGATTGACCGTTATCATGCTGTCCATCGTATCTTTCGTTTCCTCCCAGTAGCCAATAAAACTTTGGTTAAATCGTCGGTCGTCGAAGAGCAGATTCTGAACCGGCGTGAACATCCTGGAGTTGTCCCCTAAACTGAGACAGCGGTCCCCCACCGAGGGCGTGGCCGCGCTAGTCAGCTTTGTACCGTGCGTTGCTTTGGGATGCTGACGCGAAAGGTCGTTGCACCTGGTTTGGACTGAACCTGAATCTCGCCACGGTGTCGTCGTACTACGCGCATGGAGATGTCGAGTCCGAGGCCGGTGCCTTCGCCCACGCCCTTGGTTGTGAAAAAGGGTTCGAAGATGTGCGGTAGCACCTCGGGCGGAATTCCCGTACCGTTGTCATGGATCTCGGCCACCACCTCACGTTGATTCTGGCAGGTGCGAATTCGCAACTGCCCGCCGTCAGGCATGGCTTCAATGGCATTCACAATCAAGTTGGTCCATACCTGGTTCAACTCGGCGCCGTAAGCGCAGATCTTCGTGATGGAGCGATCGTATTCCCGGTCGACGTGGATAGACTTGGTGCGAAGCTTGAACGCCAGGATGGTTAGAGTACTTTCAATTCCAGCATGAATGTCGATTTCCTGCTCGGCAGCCTGGTCCATGTAAGTATATTCCTTCACCGCCCGGACCAGCTCGAAAATGCGCGTTGCGCTCTGATCGATCTCCGCGACCATGCGTGCCGCCAGGAGCGAACCATTGATTCTGTGCAGCACGTCGGCGAGAGCGTCGATTCCGACGATTTCAGCGATCTCCTTGAGTTTCGCAGGGCCGAATTCCGCTTCGACGAGCATGGGTGCGATTTTCCATGGCTCTGAAATCGAGTGCACCTGCATCCAGTCTTCGAGCTCCTGTTCCCGGTCGCTCCGTTCGATCGATGTCAGCAGCTTTGAAGAGGAGTCGTGAATAATCTCCAGCGCAACTTGCTCGCAATCGGCGATATAAGTTCTTTGTTCGCGTGTTAGTGTCCTCTGGTCGAGCCGAAGATACGCGCCCCTGAGTTCCTTACGCACGTCCCAGATCGATCCGGCAGCGCGCTTTATCGCCGCGGCTGGATTGTTCAATTCGTGAGCGAAGCCCGCCGATAGTTTTCCCAGAGCGGCTAGTTTGTCCCGTTGCTCGGACATCCTGGTGTAATCACGGACGCGGTCCAGCATCAGAGCCACCAGCCGCTCGGTGAGCACCGGCATCCGCTGCAGCATTTCCGGAAAAAGCCGCTTGTGAAAGCGCCCGGCTCGGACCCGCGTCACGGCGCGGCCAGTTCCTTGAAAAGATTGGAGTCTCGAGAACGGCAACAATCCTGTTACGTCACCGGCGCGTGCCGTGAACATTCGCCCGTCGCTTACCCTTTCACTGCGTCCTTGAAATTCGCCTTCGAAGAACACATACATGTGCTCTGCCGGGTCGCCTTCGCGGAAGAGCACCTCTCCCGGTTCCGCAGAAATGTCTTCGCCCAGCGGAGCCAGCCATGCAAGTTGCTCTTCGGGAAGATCCGAGAATACCGGAATGCCACGCAAGTCTTGTGATTCAATCATCGGTCCGCCAGGTACTGATGAACGAACTGAATTGCAATCGATCCTTCGCCCACACTCGAGGCGACGCGTTTCACCGATCCACGGCGGACATCGCCGGCCGCGAAAACACCGGGCACACTGGTTTCGAGTAAACTCGGATCGCGCCCAAGCTTCCAAGCCGAAGGAAGGGCGCTATTCCTTTTGAGGTCGGGCCCGGAAAGGATGAAACCCTTGTTGTCACGCTCCACCGGACCGTCCAGCCACTCTGTCTTCGGCTCGGCTCCAATGAAGATGAACAATGAGGACGCTGGCACGACGGTAGTTTCGCCGCTGGTTGAGCAATCCACGGAGATCGCCTCGAGCCGTGTCTCACCGTGCGCCTTTGTTACGCTTGAATTCAGCTCAACGTGAATGTTGGGCGTCTTTTCGATCTCCTCGATCAAATAGCGAGACATCGAACTTGCTAGAGAATCACCGCGAACCAGCATGATGACGCGCCGCGCGTGGCGGGCGAAATTCATAGCCGCCTGCCCGGCCGAATTTGCTCCTCCGATGATATACACCTCCTCGTCAATGCAGGTCGCCGCTTCTGTGGAGCCTGCTCCATAATAAACACCGGCGCCCTGAAGACGATCCAGCCCTGGCACATTCACTCTTCGCCATTGCACACCCATCGCCAGCAGCAACGCGTGGCAGGCAAGCTCGGACCCGTCGCTGATTTTCAAATGACGGTAAGGACCATCGACGCGGAGTCCGATCGCTTCCTGTGGAGATAGGATTTGGACACCGAAGCGCCGGGCCTGAGTCACGGCTCGCCGGGTCAGGTCCGCTCCGCTCAGACCGGACGGGAAACCAAGATAGTTTTCGATCCTCGAACTGAGCCCCGCCTGTCCGCCTGGCGCATCCCGTTCCACAATCACCGTTTTAAGCCCTTCCGACGCGGCGCCGACCGCTGCCGCCAAGCCCGCGGGTCCACCACCAACGATGATCAGGTCGAAGAAACTGGTCTCGGTGCGCAATTTCAGACCGATCCGTTCGGCCAGTTCGGAAGTCTGTGGGTCATTTATGGAGCCGCCATCCGGAAACAGGACCAGAGGCAGTGGTTTGTTATCTTGACCTAACGCTGCCACTGCCGTTCGGACCTCCGGATCGCGATCCGCACGTTCTACGTCCAGCCAACGGAATGGTACCTGGTGGCGCGCCAGGAATTCACGGAGTGCATAGGACCTTGGCGACCAGCGGTCACTCAGAATGCGCAACCCGGTAAACGGCGGAAGGTAGCCCGCCTGCCAGTCCTCCAACAAATCGTCCAGGACCGGGTAAAGGTTTTGGTCCGGAGGGTCCCAAGGCTTTAACAAATAGTGGTGGATCTTTGCATCGTTAATCGCTCGAATGGCGGCGTCAGTATCTGCGTACGCAGTGAGTAGGCTTCGCTTGGCGTCCGGGTACGACTTGATTGCGGTAGTTAGAAAGGCAACGCCAGTCATCTGCGGCATGCGTTGGTCTACAAGAAAAAGCGCGACGGGGTCGTTTCGCTTTTTCAGCTGGTCGAGCGCTTCTAGAGCCGCCTTTCCCGAGTCGGCTCTCAGAACGCGATACCGATCCGCGTACCGCTGCCTGAGATCGCGCTCAATGGCCCTTAGAACCTCGGGGTCGTCGTCGACAGTCAGGATTGCAGGCTTAGGCATGCCTTTTCAGGATACACTGCGCCCATATTTTCATGGTTCTTCGACAAACTCGGGTGGTACTGTACCCACGCGGGACACCAGAGCAATCGACGCGGTAGCCCACCTCGCCCCCTGCAAGCCTCCGGTGAAGCACAAAACAATTGCCGCTCGGCCCCTTAACCGGCGCTTTCTTCTATGGTCGAAGTAACTTTTGGCGCGACAAGGTAGCGGGCTTTCCAAACTGCAATTTACACACGAGGAGGCCGGGCCAGCCTGAATGCCAGAACCTAATGATTTCGGATTAGTTGAGCACGAAAATCCCCGGCCGCCATTCTGTTTCCGCGGGGCATTTCATGGGACGGTCTGCCGCACAGGCGCTGACCGCCGTCAGGCTTCGGGCGCGCCTCTCTAAGACAGTCGTTGCTCGTTGCTGCGGCTATCAAGAGAAATATTGAAAGGATCGACCAACTCACGCCCTTCGCTCGCCTCATCAAGCTATTATCAATAGGCAGACCAGCAGAGTGTTAACAAAAGCTTTCAAATCCGCTTGCGAAGGTACCGGCCTCAGTACTCGTCGGGGAAACCAGCGCCGGCTTTCCGAGCCGCCGCCGCCGAGGATCTGTGGTGCGGCCGAGATGGGAGATTATCGGCACGCTGAAGTGACGGCATAATGCTCCCACTGATACTAGCCGTTTACGCAGGTTCGGACGAGCGAGCGCTTCTCGGGCGCCTGCAACGCCGCGATCCACAAGCTCTGGCGGAGTTGTACGATCGTCACGGCCGGGCCGCCTATTCACTGGTGCTGCGCGTAGTTCGCGATAAGGCTATCGCGGAGGATCTGGTTCAGGAAACCTTTCTCAGAGTATGGAACCGGGTACACTCGATCGACCCAGAGAAGGGCGCGATCGGCCCTTGGTTGCTGGCCATCGCCCGCAACAGCGCAATCGACTATCTGCGTTCCTCCGCCAGACGCGAGCGCAACGCAGTCGAACTGGACGAGACAGATCATGCCTCTCTTTATCGTGAGCTGGAGGCTGACCTTTTGATCTCCGACCAGGCGCGACGCGTAAAAGCAGCCATGGACAAGCTAGCCCCGAATTATCGGACGGTCATGGAACTGGCCTATTTTGAGGGCCTGTCTCAATCGGAGATGTCGGTCAGGATGGGGCAGCCACTCGGCACCATCAAAACCTGGGTGCGGACGGCGTTACAAAGCTTGCGGGATGAACTCGGAGTGGCGGTGTCGCCATGAACTGCGACCAACTTCGTGATCACTATGATCTGTTCGCGCTTGAAATTGCCGAACAGGCCGAACGGGACGAGATTCGAGATCACCTCAACCGGGGATGCGATGTTTGCATGGCAGGAGTCAGACGTTCCCTTGAAACCGCGACTCTTATCGGGGCTACCGCGCCTCCGGCCCAACCTTCGTCCCAGCTTAGGCGTCGGATCCTCGCCTCCGTTGGAGAACAGGAGCTGCCGTCCCGTTGGGCGCCTCTGTGGGGTTTAGCGTTGGCAATGACCGCTTTTGTGGTGGTAGCTGGCTATTTCGCTGCCAGTAGCCGCCAGTATGCGCAAGCAGCGGCCCGTCTCCGCGATCAGGTGCGCGAGCAGGCCGCGCAAATCGGCCGGTTGACCGAGGCGTTTGCCATCCTATCAGGTCCTCGGACGGTCGAGGCCTCCTTCGGAGGTGTGCAGCCCCAACCGCCCCAAGGCAAGGTGTTCGTGAACCCGTCGCGCGGCGTGGTTCTGATCGCCTCCAACCTGCCTCGGACGCCCGCGGACAAAACCTATGAGATGTGGATCATTCCGAAAGCGGCCAAGCCGGTTCCCGCTGGCCTCTTCCAATCGCAAGATGACGGCAACGCGATGCACGTTCAACCCGGAACGGTGGATGTGCCGTCGACTGCGGCTATTGCAGTCACGGTAGAAAACCAAGCCGGCGCCGACCAGCCTACTACGCAGCCGTTGATCGTCGCGTCACTGCCGGCGACACCCAGATAGGCTACGGCTGCCGTGATTGAATCGACGCGATCGCCGACTGAGCGGCGCGTGCGAGATTGATAGCAGGCATGAACCCGAAACCGCGGGCGCGCTGGGAAAGTCTCTCGGGGCTCGACTTGGCGATCTTGTTGAGCTCGGCTAAATCCGATGCATCCCCGAAAGCACCAATCACTCGCATCGCATAAAGCCGGTCGGGAACCTGGGGACTCGTGAGCAACTCTCGCCCGACGTCCAGAGCCGTCTGGGGTTGCAACTGCGCCAGGCGATCCAGAGCCATGTCCCCGATCATTCCGCCCTTCTTAGCGAGACCGGCAAGAAAGGGGATGACGACGGGATCCTGGTATTCGCTCAGCCCGTGTAGCGCGTTGGTAGCGACTAACAGATTTTCGTCCTGAGCCGCACGGCTGATCGCGTCCAGCAGGTCAGGCTTTTGAAATGTACCCAGTTGACGGACCGCCGCTGCACGCACCCCCGCGTCTTGATTCGACAGAGCCTGCTGGAGCGTATCGATGGCTCCAGCGATTCTCAGGTTGTCGGCGGCACAGGACAGCAGGACCGGATCTTCGAGAGCTTTTCCCAGCGCTCTGACAACCTCCGGTTCCGAGTTGCCTCGAAGCTCGAAACAAGCAGTAGCCCGCTGCGAGGAATTCAGCTTTCCATCAAAGAGTCTCTGAATGAGAGTTTGGTCGGCGCCAATTGCAAGTACGGGCGCAACGCAGAACATCCAGATCCTCATGGGGCCGGCCTTTCCGCGGCTTGCATGATGATTTCAGAGTGGAGGCGGAACCCAGGCTCCGGCGTCTTGAGCAGAAGCGCCTTCTCCATGTACTGCTTGGCTTCTATCACGCGCTTGTTCTTGTAAAGCGCCCAGGCGAGCGCGTCATAACTGTACACATCCCGCCGGAATTCTAGTTCGCCTTGCGCCAGCTCGAGCGCCCGCCGAAGCTTCACATCGTGATCGGCGAACGCCAGCACCAGATTACGATTCGCCCTCTCTCCGTTCGCGATGGACACTTTGTCGATTAAGTCCAGCAGATCCATCTGCCTGGCAGCCAACGCGTCCTGGCCGCTCTTCTTGTAGAGGTCAAACAGCGCAGCCGCATAGTCCGGAAGCGGGGTAATTTCCTGGGCGCGATGGTAGTTCGAAATGGCTCCGGCAATTTCACCAGATGCCGCCAACACTCTGCCCAGCCCGGCGTACGCTGGATGGTAATTCTTGAAGGTGCGTAGAGCATCTGCGAAGGATTGTTGCGCCAGGGCAAGCTGGCCGCTCTTGAAATAAATGTTTCCAAGATCCACCATGCACCAGGCGACGTTTTCGGGCGAAGAACTCCCGGCCTCGATCGCCTTTTTCATGATGGCGATAGCTCCCGGCACATCGTTGTATAGAAAATGAAAATGGGAGGCACGATTGTAGCTGGCCAGGTCGGGGCGGAGGGCAACCATTTTCTGATACGCCTCCGCAGCCCTACCATATTCGCCCATCTCGATGTAGGCGTCCCCCAGCGTGCCCCAGTTCCAGGGATCGGCCGCGTTGATTTTGATTAAGCGCTGCGACGAATCCACGGCCGTCGCGAATAGATGACGTTCCAATTGCGTAACGGTCAGTAGACGGAGTGCTTCGTAGTTGGAGCTATCTGATGAGAGTACGCTTTCGAGAATTGAAACCGCATGATCCAGGTAGGAATAGTCGGTGGTCTCACGTGTCTTCTGGGCATACGTGGACGCCAGGAGGACCTGATAATGGGCGGTATCACTGGGCTTCGCACTCGCGATTGCGCTATACATCGCGATGCGGTCGTCAGTCTTGAGCATCGCGACATGTTCAGCTAGAGCACGATCCGATAGCGCGCCGACAATGCCGTCGGCAGTCGATTGCGCCCAGGCTGAAATGCCGCTAAGCAGGAAAACATAAGAAAACAATTTCATACATTTTACTGGCCGGTTGGCGTGCCGTTGCCGTTGGTTCCGTTCTCCTGACTATGGAGGTACCCGGCATGAGGTGGCGCGTGGAATGGGAAATGGTCCAGCGTCGGCACATCATTTTCATTGACGCCATCGCCGAGCGGCGGCACATTCGCGAACGCCGGAACTAACACGCCGGCGAGCGCGCGGAATCCGATGTCTACCACGTCGTCGTTAGGCCGGCGTCCACCGAATGGCCAACCGGCGTTGTCGCCGCCCAGTGGGCCCAGACGGTTCTGCTGCGCCAGCGGCGTCGGGGCAATGGTAAGGTCGATACGCGTGATGTCCGGTACATAAACGCCCAATAAGTCGTTGCGGGGCGCCGGCGGAACCTTCAGACCGAAGACGCCATTCAAAATGCCGCTGGCAAAGAACGGATTGCCAATGTATTGGGCGAACTGTTGGTCGTCGGCGGGTTGACTGCGATTCCAGTAGTCCTTCATAGGAAGCGGAATCAACGCTTCGACAGTCAGGGGATTGCCGACCCGATCCACTTGAACGAAGTCGCCAAAATAGAGCGGATCCGCCGGCGTAGGACGGACCGTGACCTGCTGGCGCAGCGTGGAGGCCCATGCGCCAATCTTGGCGTTGGACGCCTTCGGATCGGTGGGCGTGCTGCCATCGGCTGTCACAGCGGAAATGGGTAGCTCGAGAGCAATCAGGCTGATGTTGTAACCCGCGAAACCGTCTACGGCGTTGGGATATTGCGGCCCGCTACCGGCATCAGCGCCCCCCGTCAGAACAGGAGCCGGCGCGCGGAAATTCAGCGTGTCGAAAGTTGCACCGCTATCGAAAAAGAACGCGTCATCGCGCGGGCCTGTAAACACGCGCCATCCATTACTGAGCGTAAACACAGAGGGCTGGCCGAGCGTCGCCTCGTAGTTCGGCGTGCTCTTCGGCCCCAAGTTCGGCGGCGCCACTGAAAGAGCGTGCCCATTCTTATCGGTGCTGAAATATGTTGTCTGACCGGTCGTTTGGTTCCGGACAATCACTGTGTAAGTTTGATAGAGAAAAATTCCGGGGTCATCAATGCTCTTGATGGTTCCGAAGTAAGAGACGAAGGTCGGGTTCGGCCGCAACGTCGTATTGAAGGCGAAGTCCACGATGAGGTCCGGCCGCCCGTCCAGGCCGCGCTGGTTATTTATGTTGAATCGGTACGCCACGTTGTCGGAAAACTTGTAATAGCTTGGCCCGTTGTCCGGATTCTGGAAGCCCTGCGCGCTCATGCTCATGACCACATGATCGCTTCGGCCCGCCTCATAACTCCTGAATATATAGAAGTCGTTCAGATTGGCGGTTTGGTCCTCGAGCAGCATGGGGCCGTTCCGATGACTGGCCGCGAACGCCCCTGCGCTGAGCAACAGGACCGCGGCGCCGATTCGGTACCATCGGCGATTGTTTTGGTGCATGTTTCTCTTCTCCTAATTGGTCGCAGTGACGTAAGTGATGGAGAGTTGCGACACCAGTGTTACGATTTGCGGATCGATTCGGATTTCGATTCCGTAAGAAAAAGCCGAGGCCGCATCCAATTTAGGTCCCAGATTCGTAATACAAGCTGAATGCGCATTAAGATCTTCGCAGTCATTGCATCCTCCGTGACACTGCTTACGGCTCATCCGCTCGGGAACTTCAGCGCCAACCACTACATGAAGTTTGAAGTTGGTCCGCGCGGAATTAACATGCGTTACGTAATGGATCTGGCTGAAATTCCAACGTTCGAACTCCTCCGCGATTGGGGTCTCGACCGCAATAGTCCAGAGGCGGAGATGAGGCGAAAGGCTACCGAGCAGGCCCGCACCTGGATGAGCAATCTATCGATTCGCGTGGATGGCAGGCCGGTCCATCCGGTTTTGGAAGGTGCCGACCTGGTTATTGCCGACGGGGCGGGCAATTTGCCGATTGTCCGAATCGCCGCGAAGATGAACCTAAGACAAACATTCGGACGACTGGAGTATGAAGATCGTAACTATGAGGGCCGCGCCGGTTGGAAGGAGATCGTCGTTGCCGCCAATCACGCCCGGTTGAAAAGGTCCAGCCAGGGCGATCAGGATCGCAGCAATGCTTTGACGGCGTATCCTTCCGATCCCATGCTGTCTCCTCCTCAGGATTTGCGCGCGGAGTTCCAGTGGGCCTCAGATGCACCGGTCATCCCCGGCAGACCTATCGGGAACCCTTCGAAACCACTGATTCGACCGATTCCGCAGCCGGCCTCGAAAGCGGCGCTACCCTCTTCCGCCGCGACGGCCCAGAATGCGCCGGCGGGCGCCGTAATACGAAACGATTTTCTGTCGCGCACCTTGCACCGCGGGGACATTCCACTGCAAATCCTTCTTGCCGCCCTAATCGTCGCATTCGGCCTAGGTGCAGCTCATGCACTGACGCCCGGTCACGGCAAGACCATTATGGCCGCCTACCTGGTTGGCTCGCGTGGAACCATGAAGCATGCGGCGTTCTTAGGTCTCATGGTCACCATGACGCACACCATTAGCGTGTTCGCCCTGGGTCTGGCGACGCTATTCTTATTCCATTTCGTCGTCCCTGAAAAGATTACGGAGATTCTGGGCGTGATATCGGGGCTGTCTATTGCCATCATCGGCGGTGGAATGCTGTGGAAGCGTATCAGCGCTCAACACAGTCGACACCATCATCACCACCATCATGATCACCAGCATGATCACGATCATCCGCACACCCACGGTCATGCGCACTCTCACGACCACGGACACGATGCCATTCACCATCATGCTCCCGGCGGCCACACGCATGTGCCCGAGGGCGAGATTACCTGGGGTAGCCTGACCACTCTAGCCGTCAGCGGCGGCTTAGTGCCCTGCGAATCTGCATTGGTGTTGCTCCTGGGCGCTATCGCACTCGGGCGGGTCGGGTTGGGTCTCCTGCTGCTAATCTCATTTAGCCTGGGTCTCGCTGGTGTACTTATGGGGGTTGGCGTAATCGTTCTCTCTACCAAACGAGTGCTTCCAAAGCGCATCCGAAACGAGATGGCCCCCTGGATGCGCTGGACGCCGATTGCTTCCGCCGGAGTGGTGGTGCTCCTCGGCGTAATCATGACTGGGGTCTCGCTGGGTTGGCTTCCATCGGGTTGGTTAGTCGGATGAATTTCGCAAGAGATCGACCTTCGGGTCGATGACCTGCCAGACGTTCACCAGCTTTCCTTTTCCCGGACAATCCGCGCCGCAAGATCCTTCCACAGCCCAAGAATGTTTGCAGCATCGACGAGAGGGAACTCCATACGGCACCTTCTCCGCCACGCCGCTTAGCCAGCGTTTGGTTTGACCAACCTTTCCGAAATATTCTCGTTTTGACACACTTTCGAACGCAGCAGTACAGCCCTTGAATTCTTTGCCGAGATGATGAGCATCGTTGGAAGTCCGCATGACGGAACTGAAAACCAGCGGACTTCTGACAATGCAGCTCTACAGGATGCGGCGCAGCAGACCATCTATTTCAGCAATCAGGTCGTCACGGCAAACGCTGACTACTCCTACGATGCGCGCTATCGCCTGATCAGCGCCGCGAGCCGCGAACACCTCGGCAACAATCGCCTGACGAGCACGGCCGTGGGTGCGCTGAACGAACCGTACAGGTACGACCCGCACGGCAATATGACGCAGATGCTGCACTTTCCGTATGGATTTCAAGGACCAACTCGCGAGCACGCAACATCAGGTGGTGAACAACGCTTCGGGCGACGGAGAGTTCTATCCTTACGGCAGCACGTCGTATCAGGCCGCGCCGGGGGCTGTTGAGGTTAGCCCCAAACGCTATCGCTACACGGGCAAGGAGCGAGACGAAGAAACCGGGTTCTATTGTTGCGGAGCGCGTTATATTGCTCCGTGGATTTGCCGATGGACTTCAGCCGATCGCGCAGCTCTATCGAGCGCTCACCGGTCCAGCGATATCTGTCAGTTTCACCGGCTGTGCCATCGCGCCATCTCCCGCCGAGTCCCACACTGCGAATCGCACCCATTTCTTGTCCGTCGTGTCGAACGGAATCTCGAACCGATGCGAGCCGAACGGTGGCAGATCCGTAGCCGAAATCACCTGGCGTCCCGTTTTTTGGCCGTCGCCCCACACGATCTCCACCATTTCTAGCGGAAACGTCCATTCGACCTTAGCGACTATGGAACTCCGTTCGCGCGATCCTTCGACCGAATAGTTTGAAATCAGAACCTCGCCCGAGGTGACGAAATATTCGCCATTTTTCATCGCATTGATAATCGGACCCCATTCGCCTGGCGGAGGCAGACGGTCAAGCTTTACGTAATTCACCGGATTGTTGGCGTAAACATCGTCGCCATACGACTCGCCGTAAATTTCCGAAATGGCTTGAATGTATTTCGCCGGCGTGGCGCGGTTGGCGGCCCAATTATTCATATCGTCCCACAGCGGCAGGCAGCGATATTCGCACAATCGCTGCTCCGACCCGTCGAGGCCCATGCCCCAACGGAACCCCAAGCCGCGATAATTTTCATCATTGAAGTGCGCCGTGTCCTTAATCGCGGTGGGAAACCCGGTCGAGCCTTTCGACTCCGGGTGCGGCATGTAAATCAGCAAATTTTCGCGATGCGTCATTTCCATCATGTCGGCGACGGTGCCCAGATGATAAACGTGTCCGTACTTTGGGTCGTCTTCGACCAGACGCTGGCCGGGTGCGCGTCCCTGCACCCAGTAAACCGGATGCGAGATCAACAGATCGGAGTGCCCGCCGAGATTCCGTGCAATCTCCCCTCGCAGAATTTCGGTATTCGGCATCACCACGAAAGTTTTGTCCGATTGGCGCCGGGCCACGTCGTAATAAATCGCCTGGCTGCGAAACGGATCTGGCGTGCCGCGCTCCGCGCGCGCACTCGGCTTCGGTTCCTCCGGCGGAAAATGAAGATCCGGCCGTTTCACTCCGGTGTACGCCAGCGCTTCATCGAGGATCAACTCCGGCGGCGCGCCGAGAGCGCGCGTCCACTGCATCCATCGCGGATTATCCACGTTGCCGGCCCTCGCCGGGCCGCGTTCTGTTTCTGCCGCAACTTCCGACGCGGCCCCCGCTCCTCCATCGATCGGCGCGACGATATTGATTCCGGCGCCGCGAAGAACCTCCAGATCCGGAATTTTCGCCTGGGGCGCTCCCGCCGCCTGCACCTTTCCCACCAGGCCCATATGGAAATGCGTCGCCATCACCTGAAATCCCGGCAGCGCCTGAAAATGATCGTCGCGCGTGAACGCTGCAGCCTGTTCGGCGACGTCGTCAGCGCCAAGCCCGGCATAAAGATAAATCGGCATCCGCTGCTCGGTACCCGGACGCGCGCTGCGCAGCGCGAAATTCTGGCGGCGATCCTCTGTACCCGGAAGATTAGCTTCTTTTTCCGCCTGGCGCACCCCGAAGGAAAACGACGATTCGCTGTCCTGGCGATACCAGTTGTAACCGAGGTTATAACTCGTTTCCCGCGCCCAGAAAAAATTGTGCGGCGGCGGAAACGCCGCAATCGCACCGTTCGCCAACTGGGCGATCACTACCCGATTGTTCGACGTCACGGTGATCGGTCCATTCTGGAGCGGCCCTCCGAAGCGGAATTCCTGCGCGTGACCGGCCGGATCGCGCCATGCAATTCGCGACTGCGGCGCGATCGCGACACTACCCACGCCCACATCGTACTTGTAGGCAATCGACGGCTCGTGCGTCACCCCGACTACTTCCATGCGGATCAGGTTCGATCCGCGATAAATCGTGAACTGCAACCGTCCCTCAAAAACGCCAAGCTGCACGCCCGGAAATGAAATCTCAAGGCGCGCGCCGTTCGTCTTCACCGAACAGTTTTGGGCGTGATAACTGGCCGTTGCGCGCGTGATTTCATCCGGACTGCGCGGCAGTCCCGGCTGATTGAGCACGCCTCTCTGCGGCGGAGTGCAGTCGTTATGCGCGGGTTCCGCGCCGGGAACGTTCAGCGGCGCATCCCAGAACGCCTCCCATTTGTATTTCTTTAAAATTTCCGGCGTGATCTTCACTCCGATGCCGGCCAGCGGATCTAATTGCTGATTGGTAATGCGCCGCAGACCGGAGACCACGCGAAACTCCGGCGTGGCGTGCGCCAGCAGGGCGATCCATGATCCGCCGCGCGCCTTAAGCGCCAGTTCCTCGATGACCGGCACGCCGTTCTCAATTGCAAAACGCAGCCGCAGCGGCTGATTGCGCGTCCCATTCCAGGCGACCGTTAGATCGCTCCCCGTCACCGTCGTGGTAAGCCCCGCGAGGGTCTTATAACCAGCCAAATCGCATTGGAGTGGGTCGGCCTCGACCACCAGCGCCAGCAGAAGCCCCGCGAACAACGCCGCTCTCATCTTAATCCTCCCGCCTGAAACATTGGGCACTAACAGTATAATTTGACCATGTCACCAGCGCACTCTGTAAAGACATTTCAGATCGAAAATGCTCAGGCGGACTCAATCCGTCGATCAGAGCGGTATCACTGCACTGGGTAGTGTCGTGGACCAATTGTAGCGGGCCTAGTGACGGCAGGGAAGGCGGCTCGCATTGATCCGCTCCGTGGCGCGCCACGAATGAGCTCGCGCGCTGGTCGGCCAGCGAACAAACAGGCCGGAAGGGAAATAACTGCGAACTTTGTTTACGATGGTGCGTATTGTTCTTCTAGATCCGCCTATCGGCATGGGCAGGAGGTTCGCGCCGTGAAAGATCAGCTTAAACACGTCTTACGCCGTCTGATGCGCTCCCCGATGTTCACCATCGTCACCCTCATCACGGTCGGCGTGGGTGTAGGCGCGAACACCGCGATCTTCAGTGTCGTCAACGGAATTTTGTTGAAGCCTCTGCCCTATCCCAACTCGGAGCGACTGGTAAGCGTCGGGCAGTCAGCGCCCAGCCTCAATCTGCCGGATATGAGTCTGGCTCCCGCCGATTACTTCAACTTCCGTGAGGAAAATAGGACCTTTGAGGACTTCGGAGCGTGGACCGGCGACAGCGTAACCGTTACGGGAACTTCGATTCCAGAGCAATTGCAGGGCGTGAACGTTACGCAAGGAACGTTGAATGCGCTCGGGATTCAGCCGGTGCTAGGCCGGGTATTCAACGCCAGCGACGATAGCCCCGAGGGCCCGAAGACGGTCCTCCTATCATATGGATATTGGCAACGACGCTTTGGTGGCGACGCGTCTGCGATCGGCAAGCAAATTCGCGTAGATGGCGAGTCTAAGCAAATTATTGGTGTAATGCCCCAAAACTTCCGCTTCCTCGAAACAAAGCCCGACCTGATTCAACCTTTTCGATTCAATCGCGGCAAGACTACGCTGGGCAACTTTAGCTATCAGGGCATCGCACGCCTGAAACCAGGCGTCACTGTTGCGCAGGCAAACGCCGATGTTGCTCGGATGATTCCCCTGGTGCTCGTGAAGTTTCCGGCGCCACCCGGTTTCAGTGCCAAGATTTTTTCCGACGTGAAAATTCTGCCGAACGTGCGGCCATTGAAAGACGACGTCGTTGGGGATTTGAGAAAAGTTCTATGGGTCCTCATGGGCAGCATCGGTGTCGTCCTGCTCATCGCCTGCGCGAATGTGGCCAACCTGCTTCTAGTCAGAACGGAAGGGCGTCAGCATGAGTTGGCAATCCGCGCGACGCTCGGCGCAGGCTCACGCGAGATCGCCCGCGAGATTCTGACGGAAAGCGTGCTGCTCGGAGTGCTCGGCGGAGGGGTTGGCCTGGGATTGGCGTACTGGGCGTTACAGCTTCTGGTGAAGATCGCTCCATCCCGGCTCCCGCGTTTGGAGAACATCAGTATCGATCCTCTGGCGGTGCTGTTTACGCTGGCGATCTCGCTTCTGGCGGGTCTATTGTTTGGATTGATTCCAGTGGTCCGGTATGCAGGGCCGAGCGTCATGCCTATGCTTCGCGCCGGCGGCCGAACGTTGAGCCAAAGCAAGGAAGCGCAGCGCGTACGGAATATTCTCGTTGTCCTGCAAACGGCGCTGGCCGTGGTTCTGTTGATCGGCTCCGGGTTGATGATCCGCACTTTTCAGACCTTACGGCATGTACAACCTGGCTTTAGAGATCCGGCTAAACTGCAAACGCTGCGCATCTATGTTCCGGAGGCACAGTTGAAGGAACCGGACCGCGTACTCGCGATGTTTCAGGAGATTCAGCGCAAGCTTACTGCCCTGCCAGGTGTTGCTTCGAGTGCATTCGCCAATTCCGTCCCAACCGATCAAAACAACAGCACCGATCTGCTGTATGCCGAAGATCACACCTACCGCGAGGGCCAACTTCCGCCGCTGCGCCGGTTCAAGTTCGTCGCACCGGGTTTTTTCGAGACCATCGGTATCCGGCTAATTGCTGGGCGCGACTATACCTGGGCAGATATAAATGAACGGCGGCCGGTAACGTTGGTTACCGAGAACTTGGCACGGGAGATGTGGGGCAATCCGCGCGCTGCCCTCGGCAAGCGCATACGCGAGGGTATGAAAGACGAGTGGCGCGAGATTATCGGCGTCACGGCCGATGTACGCCTCGATGGCCCCGATCAGAAAGCGCCTACGACCGTATACTGGCCGGTGGTGATGAACAACTTCTGGAATAATCCGGTGTTCCTATCGCGCGGCGTCGTATTCGTGATCCGCAGCGATCGAGCCGGCTCGGAAAGCCTCCTCAAAGAAGTACGGGACGTGATTTGGTCCGTGGACCGGGAGACGCCGCTGGCGCGCGTCCGGACTATGGAAGAGATCTATAGCGCATCGATGGCGCGTAGTTCGTTTACGTTGGTGATGCTAGCGATCGCGGGCGGCATGGCCCTTTTGCTGGGCGTCGTAGGCATCTATGGAGTCATCTCCTATTCGGTACTGCAACGCACGCGCGAAATGGGCATTCGTCTTGCACTGGGAGCGCAGCGCACGACGCTGGTAGCGATGGTGGTTCGTCATGGGCTGCTGCTGGCAGGCATCGGCATCGTGTCCGGCCTTATCGCTGCTGTTGGACTCATGCGCTTTCTCGTCTCAATGTTGTTCGAGGTCAGCGCGGTGGACCCGCTGACGTATGGCGCGGTCTCGGCTGGCTTGCTTGCAGCTGCGGCCGCGGCGAGTTACCTCCCGGCCCACAGAGCGTCCTCCATTAATCCCGTCGAAGCTTTGCGCGCGGAGTAGCGCTGAAAGCTCGATCCGCTATGGGCCTTGAAAAGACGGCGTCTGTCACGATCCGATCGGCCCGAGTTCCGAAAGAAATGTCAGCTGAGGAAGGCGCGCGGCTCAGGTTGTCGGACCAACCCTCACCGTGACGCGAAAATCCAGCGTAAGCGTGAGCATGCGAGCCAAACGAGATGACCTAACGCGTGCGATTGGCGAAACACGCTTGTAGCCAATCGCCCGATGACCTCAAGCATCAATGTGGCGGCTCTACAATAGTTCGCACATCCCAGCGGGCGATGCGCAAAGAGTATGGTTCTCATAGATGGGCGAGCGGTTGCGATCTGGAGGGCAGAACGAACGGTATGTCTTTCGACGCCCTAATCGAGTCGCGGCGTCTCCCGGATTCAAACAGGTTCAGAGCTCTTGGAGCAGCACCTTCGCGCTAAATACTCACTGTTGGGGGGAGTCGGCGCTCTTCACGCCCCGCGGGCCGAGCTTGTACGCTCGCCACTCTAAATCCATGATGTAGTCGTGCAGCGCGTCCGCTTCCGCCTGCGTCATCGCGGTCTTGATCAACGGCCAGCCCGGAGGGGTGCTGTATCTCGGCATTCCCTGCTCGACGTGGCTTCCACCTAATACAACCGAGTTGAATTGTTGATGAACATCGCGCGGCATGTAGCGAAGATCTGGCACCTCGCCATTGAGCACCCACGCGCCACTCCCGTCCGCTTCGGGTGAATGACACTTGTGGCAGAAGAACTTGGTGTAGACACGCGCGCCCTCAGCAATCTGTTGCGCGCTGCCAGGCTGCTCGGGTGGCTGCGGTACCGCGGGAATGTCGGCCTGAATCACTGGCATCGCCGCCTTGCCGCCAAGCTTGAACGCCAGCAGGCGTGCTGGTCCGCGTTTCGTTTCCAGGGTCGACATGTCGCTCGCTTTCCCGAACAAACGGTATCCACCTCCCATCCCGACAGGCGTTAGAACGTACTGCTCGCCATTGATGACGTACGTCACAGGCACAGATTGCATTGCGGAACCAGTCTTAACAGACCAGAACTTCCTTCCGGTGTCCGCGGCATACGCAGCGAACTTGCCGCTCGCGTCCCCATGGAAAACCAGATTCCCAGCGGTGGTCAGGACGCCGCCGTTGATCTCGACCGGAAGGGTCACCACCCAGCGAGGCTCTTGCTTAATAGGGTCGAACGCGACGAGCTTGCCGTGTGCGACGGGAGCATACGCAGCATATTGAAGCCTACCTCCTCGAGCGCTACCCCCGAGCCCCGCGGCTTCACCCCCCGTCCCCAGCCCATCAGCTTCAAGCGTGGGCCCTCGACCGCCCGAACCACCTCCTCTGGTCTCGTACGCCGAGATGTACACAAGTCCAGTCTCGGGGTTGTAGCCCATGGGAAACCACCCGTGCGCAAAGCCAGTGGCGGGAAGGAGTGGCCGACCGGCATCTTGATAGCCCGCCGATGACAGAGTGCTCAAGTCAATCTGCTTCAAGGATGGATAAGCCGTTCCGCCGAGTCCTCGCGGCGCAAGGATCTCCTTCCCGGTTCGAGCGTCGAGCATGTAGAAAACGCCGTTTCTCGGAACGGTCATGATCACCCTGCGCTCTTTGCCGCCGACGGCTAGATTCGCCACCAGAATGTGGAAATCTTCCGCGCCATCTGGCGGATATGTGGTCTGGTAATGCCACACGTACTGACCCGTCGAGGCATTCACCGCGATGATGGAGTTTGCAAACAACAGGTTGCCGCTCGGTTTGATGTCGGAAAAATCACCAGAGGCCTCGCCGGCGGTCGAGGTCGGGATGAACAACAGGTTCGTCACTGGATCGTAGGTCGTCTCGGTCCACACGTTGGCGCCCGCGAGCTGCCACGAATCACCCTTCCAGGTTTGGGCGATGTCCTCCATCGTTTTCGATTCGTACGGCTTCGATGGATCGCCCGGCGCTGTCCAGAAGGTCCAGGCTTTCTTTCCTGTCTCGGCCTCTAACGCTACCAGCCCCCCTCGCACGTCGTACTCCATACCCGCCCAGCCGGTGAACACCTTGCCATCGCCGACGCGCGGCGCATCAGTGATTCCGGTCTGGGCGGCATCGCACACCGGGCTTTCCCACACCTTCTTTCCAGTTGCCGCATCGATCGCCACCATGCGGCAGTCGCCGGTCCCGACATACACCTTGCCGTGCCACACCGCGACACCGCGATTCTTGCGCCCCTCATAGGAGTTGCGCCACGGGCCGTTGATCCGGATGTGAGGGTCGAATCGCCAGCGTACTTTTCCAGTTACGCCGTCTATTGCTTCCACGACGTCGAAAGGCAGGCCTAGGTAGATCACACCATCCACGACAATCGGCTCCGTCGAGAGACCCATGTGACTGTCGATTGGGATCGCCCAGGCGAGGCCCACACGGTTTATGTTCTGGTCGTTAATACTCTTCAGCGGGCTGAAGTGCTGCGACTCAAAGTTTCCGCCGTTTACCAGCCAGTTGTTGCCGCCGCCGGCACCGGCCAGCACCCGCGCCTGTGTCACATTGCCTGGTGTACCGTTGGCCCTGGCGGCATCTGCCGCGGACGGAGTGCCGACGCCGCCTTGCGATGCTGCAGGCGTTTGCCCTTCTAGCACTGCGTAAGCCAGCACGCCTCCCGCTAGAATTCCGATCAACCAAAGTTTCATTGCCTACCACCTTCCGAATATTTCTTGTGCTTTCAGACGTTCGACAGTGCGTCTTGGCCGCTGCGAAACATTTTACTTAATTCTCCGCACAGCATTCGAATTGCTCGACGTGGGCTTTAGCGCTGCGATATTTCCCCGAAGAGTAACTCTGGCACTCAGCATAGGACGATGACGCCTATAACCGTCGGACACGCGACGGCCGGCCACAAAAGGGCTTGGTTATGCTCACGGCTCTCCATTAGACTTTGACCGGGCCACGCGAGCAGCTATCAGACTCGCGCCGGATGTTTGCGCGATTCTCCGCCAGCAGCGTCGTGCGCTCGAAGCTCGAGAGCCTGATCCCTTCGGAACAAATTCAGGTGGCCGGCCAAAGCATCTTCCGCTGCGAGTCCCATGGTTTTGCTTTATACGACCCGACCGAACTATATCTCAGATCCGCACCCCTCTCTTGCTTGCAAGACCGCCTAAAGACGATCATGTCACCGAACGGACCAGCGCTGGCGATCCATGTTTCTATGAGGCTGTGCGCCAGCGAACGTCATAACTTTCGATCAATTCAAGATATTCGAACGACCGTGCTACACTTCCTTTGATGCGGCGACGCAGTCTGCTGCAATTGATTTCGGTCAGTGCGCTGTCGCCGGGATTTGAAGCGCTACGCGCGATGGAAGCCTGTCGCGCGATTCACGCGGGCCCGGCGGAGCCGTATCAGTTGCGGTTTTTTCGTCCCGAGGAGAATGAGTTCCTGGACGCTCTGATGGAGATGATCATTCCTGCGGACGCGCATTCGCCCGGCGCCCGCGAGGCCAAAGTCAGCCTGTTCGCCGACTGGATGGTTTCGCATGACCCTGCAGCCATTCAGCAGGAATGGCGGACCGGCTTGCAGCGGATGAACGAAGAGGCCCGAAACACGTCGCCGCCCGATGCACTGGCCCAGGCTGCCGCCGGCGAAGGGCATCCCGAGTCCGACCTCCATCGTTTTTTCATCCGTCTAAAACAGATGACCGTCGACGGCTATTACACGTCCGAAATTGGGCTGCATCAGGATCTGCAATACCAGGGTAATGACCACCTGCTGAAGTTTTCCGGCTGCGAGCACCCGGAACATAAAGCTTAGACCGGTTACAGCTCGCGGCGTCTCCGCAGTTCGGAAATCCGCTCCGCCGCGCGCGTCGACAGCGCCATGATGGTGAGCGTCGGATTCTTTTCGCTGGAGGTAGTGAAGCAACTCCCGTCGGTCACGAAAAGATTTTTCACATCGTGCGACTGGCAGTAGCCATTGAGTACCGAAGTTTTGGGATCGCGTCCCATGCGAACGGTGCCAACTTCGTGGCTGGCGAATCCTCGCGGCCAGTCTCCTAAGTGGTCGAAGACGGTACCCTTCAGGCGTTCGCAGATCTCCCGCGCGCCGCTTCGCATGGACCGGAAAAGCGCGACGTCGCTATCGTCGAATCGGAAGCGTATCACGGGAATCGGAATGCCATGGGCGTCGACGCGGTTGGGATCGACGGTGACTCGGTTCTCGGGTTTGGCAGTGACTTTACCGAATCCGCCGAGCATTAGAAAGCCGGGCTGCATGCGGCGTACCGCGCTCTTGAACGACGCGCCATACCCGCTGAGCGACGAAGCATTGTGCGGGAACATGTAGTTCTCGTAATTGACCTGAAATCCGAATGCGCCATCGTTGGTTTTGGTTCGATAGCGGGGGATGTAAACGTGATCGGTGGCGCCGTCCTGATTGAAAGGCGGCACGCCCGCCAGGTCGTCCAGATAAACGTGGACCTGTCCGCTGAGATGGCCATGCAGATAACGGCCGACGGCACCACTCGAGTTGCCGAGGCCAGCGGGATGGTAGCGCGATCGTGAATTGAGCAGTAGCCGGGCGGATTCCACCGTGGCGCAGCACACCACCATGACGCGGGCTTTGATCTCTTCTTCCTTCTTAGTATGACGGTCGATGATGGAGACCGCGCGTGCCAGGCCCTGCTTGTCGACCAGGATCTCGCGTGCAACGGCATTCTCGCGAAGCGTAAAATTTCCAGTGGCGCGCGCCTTGGGCAACATGCTCCCCGGAGTGGAGAAGATGGCCGAAACATCGCAGCCATCCATGCAGTGGCCGCAGTAATGGCAGGCCGGGCGTTGGTCATAGGGACGCGTGAGCACTGCCTTACGAACCGGGATCACCCGCACGCCCAGGGGTTCGCACGCCCTCTTCAGGATTTCTTCGCTACATCGAAACGGAAGCGGCGGCAGATAGTGTTTGCCGGCCGGAAGAATCTCCAGCCCGTCGTCGTTGCCGCAGACGCCGATGGTCTGCTCGATGTGTTCGTAGTAGGGCGCGAGTTCCTCGTAACTGATCGGCCAATCTTCCTCGACGCCGCGTTCGGAGCGTTCGCGAAAGTCGGCCGCGGCGTAGCGCAGCACCACCGCGTTCCAGTGCAGCGTGCGGCCGCCTACGACGCGGATGCGGTCGACCCCGACGCCGCTATCGGAGTCCTCGAAACGTATGGAATCTTTCAAATCCTTCGGATAGAACGGCTCCTGCTTTTCACCGCGAAAGCCGCGGAACTCCATATCGTAGGGCCAGCAATGGGAGCGGAATTGGCCGGGCGCGACTTTCTGACCGGCCTCGAGCAGGATGACCTTGGCGCCAGCCTCGCAAAGCTCTTTGGCCATCACCCCACCTGCCGCGCCCGAACCGATCACGCAGGCATCGTAGGTAACGCTCATGCCATGTGCCTCCTGAGGAACTTCACGCCTTCAAAGGCGATGGACTCCGGAGTAGGCGCTATATCGCGCCAGATAGACGCTGCGGCGGAAAGCTCGCCCAGCGCAAAGCCGAAGCTCTCGATCGTGAGCCAACGATCGTATTGCATCGCGCGAAGAGCTTCAAATACGTCGTTCCACTCCACGTGCCCTGTTCCCGGGATACCGCGATCGTTTTCGCAGGTATGAACGTGCTTGAGGTGAGGCCCGACTTGTCGAAATGCGTCGCCGAGCTTCTTCTCCTCGATGTTGGCATGGAAGGTATCGAACAGAATGCCGACCTGCGGGTGGTGAATGGCCTCGCACAGCGCCACGGCGTCTTCGGCGGTATTCAGGAAGTAAGTCTCGAAGCGATTCAGCGGTTCGATGGCGATCTCGACGCCGTGACTCTCGAGAACGGGTCCGAGCTGCTGATAGCACTCCACCGCCCAATTCCACTCGTCGGCGGTTCTGCGCCGCCCCGGCAGATATCCCACCGGCGAATACAGCGGGCCGGCGATCAGTCCCGCCCCCACCTCGGCAGCCGCCTGCACGCAGTCCTTCAGGTGTGACAGCGTCTTCGAGCGAACGGTGGCATCCTCTGAAATAACGCTGAGATCGCCCGTGAGCACGGAGCAGATGGTGCATTCGAGGGCGTTCTCCCGCAGGCCCCGGCGGATGTCGGCGGCGGCGAAATCTACCGGTCGAAATAGGGATACTTCAATTCCGTCAAAGCCGTGCTCCTTGATCGAAGGCAGCAACGGCAGGTGAGAGCGGTTGAAGCTGGCCGTCCAGATAAATGTATTGACTCCGAATTTCATCGCGGCCGCTTCTTGGTAAGGTTCTCAAACAAGAACAGACCACTTTTACCGCCGACCACGAAATCGAGATCGCCATCGCCATCGACGTCCGCCACCACAATCTGCATGCCGCTGCCGGTGCGCGAGCCATAGTCGACCACGTGCTTAACCCACTGGATGCTTTTTCCGTCGTCGGCTTTCAAATATTCGTACCAGTAAATGCCAAGCGGCTCGCGCTCCCCAGGGTCGCGCCCGTTGTGGGCCATGTATCGCTTTCCGGTTACGAAATCCATCTTGCCGTCCTGATTCAGGTCAACCATGGTCATGGCGTGCGATTGCGACCAGCTATCGTCGATCATGTGCTTGGTCCATTTGCCGCCTTCGCCCTGCTCCAGCCAGAAGATGCCGTAGTCATGAGCCATGGACGTCACGATATCGTTCCGCCCGTCGCCATTCACATCCAGCACGTACATGAAACCCACGGCGCCCAGATTGAAGTCCGGATGCCATTTCCAAACCCCATTGCGGGGATCGGCGGGCGCTTCAAACCATCCCTGTGGCGTGAGGATGTCGTTGCGGCCGTCGCCATTGACATCGCCCGCGCCAATCCCGTGACCGTAGCTCTTGGGGCTGACGATGTGTTTTACGAAGGCGCCATTGCGGATCTCGTACCACGCGAGAGGGGCTTCGGTCTGACCGAATTGCGGAAGCACCTCACGCTTCTTGCCGTCGTTGTCAAGATCCACCAGAAACGCGAATTCGACCGAATAGCCGTTTTCGATAGGGTGTTCCTTCCAGCCACCGAAGCCCTTTCCAGGGTTCTCCATCCAATAAAGCTTGCGCGTGAAATAGGAGCAACTGACTACATCGACGTTGCCGTCGCCGTTGACGTCGATGGCGAGGTCGCTGAAGTTGTCAATGTAATTATCGGCAAAGCTGATGGAGCGGAACTTGTGCTTGATCCAGCCAGGGCCCTCGTACCAGTTTTCGCCGGAGACGAGGTCGAGCTTGCCATCGCCGTTGATGTCGGCGACGGCGCAGGATTCATTCGCGCCCAGGTCGATCAAGTGCTTCTCGAAGGGGATGTCTTCGGTGCGGCTGATAGTCCAGGCGACGCCTGCACACAGCAGCACCGCGCCGGCGATCAGTCGAGAGCCCATAGCGAACAGCCTACAGTGGACTATATTCGCATGTTTTAGCTGGTTAGGACATGAACCGCGACCAGAAGACTCGCAGTGTCCAACCTCATTTCCCACCTTTCAACTCTCGGACCGGCGCTTGGGTGTTCTTGCCCGCGGGCCGGATAGCAGTGAGACCGCCAAAATCGCTATTGGCTTGAAATGGCCTCCTCCCTCACCGCCAGGAACACCAGCAAGACGGGACCAAGCGTCACAATCTAGCTCGTACTGGAGTGGTTATATTTGACGCCGATGCGATAGAGGATAAAATTGCTTCTATCGAAGGAGCGTGAAAAATGAAGACCTTCCGGTTCGGTGCCGCCATCACTGTCGCCGTGGCTACATTGGCTGCTCAGAACGTCAAGCCGCAGGTGAGCGTGACGGTTAGCGAAGGGACGTCCATGTCGGTGGCGGTCTCACCCGACGGCCAGACCCTCGCGATCGATATGCAGGGCAGCATCTGGGCTCTACCAGCCACCGGCGGAACCGCCAAGCGCATTACCGATCTGTTTAACGATGCACGGCAGCCCATGTGGTCACCCGACGGGAAGTGGATCACGTACTTCGGCTATCGCGACGGAGGCTATGACGTCTGGGCTATCGCGCCGGATGGTACACACCAGCACAAGCTGACCTGGGGTCCATTCGACGATCGCGAGCCAGTCTACTCTCACGATGGAACCAAGATCGCCTTCTCTTCCGACCGTGGTGATCCGCTCGGCAGCGACTACAACATTTGGGTGCTGGATCTGAAGACGGGAGAGTTCAAACAACTCACCACCAATCCGGCTGAGGACTACATGCCCAGTTGGTCGCCCGACGACAAGGAGATCGCCTTCGCATCCACTCGAGACGACAACCGCGACTTATGGGCGGTGACTGTCGCCGACGCGAAGGAGCGTAAGGTACTGACCGCAACCGGGCGTCTGGATTCGCCCTCGTGGGGGCCCGGCGGCCGGATCGTTTATCACTCCGATGCGGATCGGGGAAGCCGCCTGGAAGTGGATGGCAAGCCTCTCACCGGCGGTGAGAACGCGTTCGCCTTCCGCGCCTCCTGGGCGTCGCCGACCGAATTTTATTACGTTTCAGACGGTAAGATTCGCAAGCGCTCCGTGAACGGCGGCGCTCCGCAGACCATCGACTTCAACGCCACCATGGTCGTGACTCCGGCGCTCTACACGCATCAGCGCGACTTTGATTCCACCTCGCCGCGTCAAGCCGTGGGCATCGTGCGGCCGGTGATCTCCCCGGACGGAACGAAAGTGGCGTTCGCGGCCGTGGGTGACATCTATGTCATGCCAGTGGGCGGGAAGCCTGAAAATATCACGAAAGATAAGTACTTGGACACCGATCCGGCATGGTCGCCGGATGGCAGTCAACTTGTCTATTCGTCCGACAAAGGCGGCGATTTTCTCCAGTTGTGGATCCACGACATGAAGACGGGCCGCGACCGCCAGCTCACTCATCTGACGACACAGCCTCAGGGCGCAGCGTGGTCGCCCGACGGCAAGAAGATTGCTTTCTTCGATGTGGATGCGATGTGGCGAGCCGCGAATGTTTCGGTGATCGATGTAGCAAGCGGCAAAGTCACCAAGATTCACGACTCGATGTTCGCGCCCGGAACACCGACATGGTCGCCCGACGGCGCCACCGTGGCCGTCGCGATGGTGGCGCCTTTGTCCAGGCGTTTCCGTGAAGGCACGAATCAGGTTTTGACGATGTCTGCGGCGGGAGGCAACTACAAGTGGTACGCGCCCGTGCCGACTCTTTCAATAGACTCCCGGGGCGAATGCGGTCCGGTTTGGTCGCCCGACGGTACTAAGATGGCGGCGATCTACGAAGGCGTGCTCGCGGTCTGGCCGGTTTCCCCGGCCGGCGAGCCTTTGGGCCCGCCTCGTCATGTGACCACCGAAAGCGCACACGCCCCGAGTTGGTTCGGCGACTCGAAGCGTATTCTTTATCAAGCGCCCGGCAACCAACTCAAGTCAGTCGACATCGAAACCGGCGACGTGAAGACCATCCCGCTCGACCTGAAATACACGCCTGACGTTCCCAAGGGCCGCATCATCGTTCACGCCGGGCATCTGGTCGACGGTAATAGCCAAACCGCCCGCACTGATGTGGACATCGTGATCGAAGGAAACCGCATCAAGAGTGTGGAGCCGCATTCGGTGAGCGTCAGTACTCAAGGTGCAAAGGTAGTTGACGCGACAGCTTCGAATTTGTATGTGATGCCGGGCCTAGTCGAATATCATTCGCACTTGCAAAAGGATTTCGGCGAAGCTCAGGGCCGCGCGTGGCTCGCGTTCGGGATCACCACCGTACGCAGTCCGGGCAACACTCCCTATGAAGCCGCCGAGGACCGCGAGGCGAATGCAGCCGGCGTGCGCCCCGGCCCGCGGGTTTATGGGTCGGGCTGGCTGTTTGAATGGATGCGGACCTATTACAAGATGGGTATCGCGATTTCCAGCCCAGCTCACTTCGAAATGGAATTGCAGCGGGTGAAGGATCTGCAGCTCGATATGATAAAGAGCTACGTCCGCCTGCCCGACCTGCAGCAGAAGCGGATGGTGGAATTCGCTCACAGCATCGGCATCCCGGTGGCCACGCACGAGATCTATCCGGCAGCGTTTGTTGGAGTGGACAGCACGGAGCATACCTCGGGCACCAGCCGCCGTGGCTATTCGCCGAAGATAGCGACGTTGCAGCGCAGCTATGAGGATGTCACCCAGTTGTTCGGCAAGTCCGGCAGAATCTTCTGCCCGATGATCTCCCCTACGGGAGCCACTAAGCTCTTCGAGATGGAGCCGGCGATGCGTCAGGACCCGCGGTTCAAGTTGTATCCGCAGTGGATCCAGGACCAGGTGGCCCATCCGGGTCCCATGAACGCGGCAATCCGGGCATACTTTGGCGATGGAACCGGTAACGGCAAGATGGTCATGGATGTAATGAAGGCCGGAGGCTTGGTCGTGGCGGGCACGGACACGCCCAATGGTTTCAACCTTCACGGCGAACTGGAGACCTACATCCTCGCCGGTATGACTCCGTATCAGGCGCTCCGGACGGCCACTATGAACCCTTCTAAGGCGCTCGGCCTCGACGCCGGCAGCATTGAAGCCGGGAAGCTCGCCGACCTCGTGATCGTCGAAGGGAATCCGCTCGAAAATATCGCTAATGCGCACCATGTGAAACGCGTGATCGCCAACGGCCGCTTGTTCGACATGGAAGACCTCTTGAAGGACACCTACCCCAAGATTGGGGGCGGACCGGCTACTGCGGGCCGCTAGGGCCGTAACAGCGCCTCTACTTCTGCGGAAGTTTCGAGAGCGCCAGGCGGAGGGCGGGCGAATCCTGCAAGGCCAGCGCCCTCAGGTAGAGGTCCGCGGCCACTGGGTAATCCTGGAGCTGAGCCTCGACGTAGGCGAGGACGGAAAGGGCGTCGAAATAATTCGGCTGGGCGGCCAGTACGTCTTGCAGACGGTCGCGCGCTTCGTCGTAGTGGCCTTGCAGAGCGTCCACACGCGCAACCTCCACATCTGCTTCCTTCGTTCGCGCGCTGTCAAGCGAGGCTTGCAAACTGGCGCGCGCCTGTTTGAGCTTGCCTCGCAGCAGCCATTGATGACCGATGGAAGCGTACCGCAGCGCCGGGTACAGGTTGGCGTTAAAGGAAAGCAAGGTTACCGCTGGCGTCGAACCGCTCTTCTCTTTCACCACCAAATCGGCCATTCGGACGTCATCCGCGGCAGACGCTTCAAGTTTGTAAACGCCAGGCGGCAACGAGTGAGGCAACTCCGCGACAGCCACCTGATTCGCCTCGGAAGCCGATCTCCAAAGCACCTCCGAAACACCTCTACGAAGCACCCAGTTCACCGTGCACGGCTGAGGTACCGCCACCACGACAAACTTTCCTTCCGTGTTGAGGTCGAGCTGCTGTCCGGCAAAGCTAAAGGGGGTCTGGTGGTGCTCCGCCGTCACATCGGTTTGATTCGCCCGCAGGATGTCGCCCATCGCGAAATGCTCAGGGACTGTCAAGCTATACGGGAAATGCATTCCATCCACATTGAAAATCACCCGGTAAGCACCCGGGAGAAGATCCAGCCGGTGCGTATAACGTAGAGGAGCAGATTTGGGAAACTTCAGGTTTAGCTGGTTTTGGTAAACGATCAAGTCGCCTTCGAAGACCTCGACATCTAACTTGCTCTGAGCGGTCACCTCAAGCACGAGATCCACCTGGGAGCCACCGTAAAACGACGGGGCCTGGA
>Ga0210386_10000152_pt1 | contig 58245 bp, 49 predicted proteins | sample IncBWH32OmetaG_FD_160091 | JGI IMG/M metagenome (GOLD analysis project Ga0210386, IMG submission 160091) | Forest soil microbial communities from Barre Woods Harvard Forest LTER site, Petersham, Massachusetts, United States - Inc-BW-H-32-O ...
CCCGATCGGAGACGGTCACGCGCTCGTGCTGGCGCAAGTGTTCGGCCCAACTTTCGACGACAAATGTCTCGAGATACCGTCCCGGCGCGGCGGCATCTTCGTAGAGACCCCAGCGAATGGCGCCATCGCGTCTGCGAATTCTGCGCATCGCTTTCATGGCGTGCGCGAACTCTTTCCCCCGATGCGGGTCGATCAGGTATTCCACCGTAACCAGGACGGGGCCGTGCTCGGGGTGGAAACCAGAGAGCGGAGGAGGCTCCGGCCAGTGATAAGACGGCGTAGTGTCGATGCCTGGAAAGCCGGCGAGTTTCAAACGAGATGTTGCAGCGGCGGCCGCGAGCAACGTAACAGAGGCGATAGCAAGGGTGGTGCGGAGTCCTAAACGCGACGCAATTTCGCCCCAGATCACGCTGCCGACGGCCATCGCTCCCTGAAAAACGAGCAAGTAAACGGCCAGGGCGCGCGCCCGGACCCAGGCGGGCAGCGAGGTTTGCGCAGCAGTGCTTAGTGTCGAATTGGTGCACATCCAGCCGACACCTGCAGCCAACATCAGCACAGTTACGGCGCCGAAGTTCTCTACAAAGGCCAGCGCCAGGTTCGCGAGTCCGAACAGAGCGACTGCGGACGTGGCGATCAAGTCAGGTGAAAGCAGTTGGCGCAATCGTCCGATGATCAGCGCGCCGATGATGGAACCGACGCCGAGACAACCGAGCAACAGACCGAAGCCGGTGCTCTCGCTGTGCAGTTCGTTCCTGGCTACCAGCGGCAGCAGCGACCACAGAGCGCTGGCCGAAATGACAAAACTGCCGGAGCGAATCAAGACGGCGTGCATGGGAGGAGCGAAGCGGACATAACGCATCCCGGCCCAGATCGCGTTCACGACGCTTTCAGTGGATTTAGGAGTCTGATCTGCCTCGCGCTTCCAGAGATACAGGACGATCATCACACCGACGAAGGAGATGGCATTGAGAATGAAAGCGGCGCCTGCGCCGATGGCCGCAACCACCAGTCCACCGAGCGCCGGGCCAATTGCGCGCGCCAGGTTGAAGCCGACCGAATTGAGAGCGATAGCGGCCGGAAGCTCTGACATCGGCACCAGGTCCGGCATAATTGCCGACCATGCGGGACCGTTTAGAGTGGCGCCGAGGCCCAGCGCGAACGTCAGCCACAGAAGAGTCCATGGGCCGGTCTTGCCGGTTACAGTCAGAGCGCCCAGGATGCCGGCCGCACCCAGCATCAAGCCTTGCGAGACGATCAGGATTTTACGGCGGTCGATGATGTCGCCGATTGCACCGGCGGGAACGCCGAGCAAGAATACGGGAAGATTAGTGGCGGTCTGGACCAGGGCCACAAGCAACGCCGACGGCGCAAGGGTCACCATCAACCAGGCCGCGCCGGCGTTTTGCATCCAGGTCCCGATGTTGGATACGACGTTCGCGATCCATAGCCAACGAAACCAGGTATAAACCAGGGGCGACCATGTGCTTTGGCGGGAAGAAGTCGCTTGAGCCAATTCTTATTTTAGAGGGACGGCAGCCGGGCGACGTGCCCCGCGATAAATGATTCCTTGGCTTTCGAGTAGTCCAGCGAATCGATGACACCGCTGGCGAGGATTTGTTCTTTTGTTTCTTCGTAGGCGATGCGCAGCTCGGGGTCGCGGCGGAGGGCATCCCGGAATCCGATCAATTCTCGATGTTCTGCCGCGTTGCGCTCTATAATGTGCGCGTGCACTCGGAAGGTGCCGCCGAGCGCGGAAACAGCCGCTTTTCGCATCGGCCTTGTCTCTGGAAACGGCTCGCGGTCGGTTTGTTTTTGGAAGCCGAGCGCGTCGAGGGCGGCCTTGGCCAATTCGAGATCGCCTGCCGCGTAAGTCACCGCGAGATCGATGATGCCCTTTCCGCGACAGCCAGCCACGGCAGTGCTCCCGATGTGGTCGACAATTACCCTCAGTTCACGCGCCTCGATGGAGTCCTTGAGGAGTTGGGCGATCTGCGGCGCGCGCGGATCGTACTCCGCGAAGATCGCAGGTGTCTCTTCATATCTGCCGACGTCGAGCATCTTAGTTTTTCGGCAACAGATGCTTCTGGACTTTTCCGAGCGCGTTGCGGGGAAGCTTGTCCACCATGATGAATTGGCGCGGAATTTTGAAGGATGCAAGTTTTTCGCGGCAGCAGGCTTCGAGATCGGCGGGATCGACCGGCCGGGTAGTGACGATATAGGCGACCGGGACTTCGCCGCGCACGCGGTCGGGTGCGGCAGCGACGGCTGCCTCGGCAATGCCATCCTGTTCTTCGAGAAACTCCTCGATCTCCCTTGGATAAATGTTGAAGCCGCCGGAGATGATGAGATCGCTCTTGCGTCCGCACAGCGTGTAGTAGCCATCGGAGGAACGAACGGCCAGATCGCCGGTGCGGAAGTAGCCATCGCGGAAAGCGGCGCGTGTGGCGTCGTCGCGGCGCCAGTAGCCGGGGAAAATGTTGGGACCTTTAAGATATACCTCGCCGGTTTCGCCGTCGGCGACCGGCCGGCCCTCTGGATCGAGCAGTCGCACGGAAACCCCGGGTAGTGGGAATCCTACGCTTCCCGGCCGGCGCTCGCCGATGTAAGGATTGCTGAGGTTCATGATGGTCTCGCTCATGCCGTAGCGTTCGAGGATGGTGTGGCCGAAGAGCGCATGGAATTCTTCGAAAACTTGCGCCGGTAGAGGGGCCGAGCCGGATACGAAGAGCCGCATCGCCGCGCCTATCTGACGGGCCTGTTCCACGGGGATGTGAAGCAGGCGAACGTAAATGGCCGGGACGCCGAAGAACAGCGTTGGCCGGAAATCGAGAAACTCGGCTGACGCTTTTTGGTGTTCGAAGCGCTCGAGCAGCCGCATCCGGCATCCGCTGACGAGCCAGGTGTGCAAGCCGTTGCCGAGGCCGTGGACGTGGAAGAGCGGGAGCGCGAGCAGGAATCGATCGGCCCTGGTAATCTGCCAGCAGGCGGTAAGATTCAATGCATTAGCGGCGAAATTATTGTGGGTGAGCACCGCGCCTTTCGATGTTCCCGTGGTTCCGGAGGTATAGATGATCCCGGCGGGAGACTCGCCGTCGACGGGAGCGATCGGACGTTCGTTCGGCAGCCCTGCGGCTGCTCGCGTGACGTCGTCAGGATTCCAGATGGGAAAGGGACTCGTGAATTCGGTGCTCGATACGACTGCGGCGGGGTCGGCATCGGTGAGGATGTGGGTAATCTCTCGGTCGCGGTAGAGGATATTGATGGGAACGAAAATGACCCCGAGCTTGACGCAGGCGAGGAAAAGATCGATCATCTCGATGCAATTGGCCAAGTATACGCAAAGGCGGTCGCCGGGATGGAGGCCGCGCTGGGCGAGCAGTTGAGCCAAGCGATTGCTGCGACCGTCGATGTCGCCGAAGGTGTAGGTGGCGCCTTGATATTCAAGTGCGGGGGAGTCGCGGCGGCCGAGTAGCGAGAGATCGAAAAGTTGGGCGAGGTTCAAAGTGTTATTGTAAGCCGCCGGTGAGGGCCCAGCCGTTGTGCAGTTGATTCAGACCGTGATTAACGTGTAGGTCGGATGGCCAGAATATTCCTTATTCAATTCAACAGCCATACGCAGGAATAGGGACGAGCTGATAAACAGGCACGAAAGTCCGACCATCCAAAGATCCCTGACTACGTTAGTTGCCGCCACGAAAAGTCCTGTCGTCTTGCATGGATTGGTCCTACTGCCGGCCTATTTCACGGCAAAATCTCGTGCAATCGCTCATCGAACGGACTACCCAGCATCGGTTGCAACTTCTCCCGGAAGCGCTTGGTATGCTCCGCCGCCGAATGCGCCTCAAATGCCTGGCGCGTCTGCCAGACTTCGACGACCGTGTAGTGGTTCGGGCGCGAATCCTGTTGCAGTACCTCGAAGCGCACAACGCCTGGGTCCTTTTTGCTTTCTGCCGCAAATTCGTGCAACGCTTTGGTTGCATCAGCGGTGTAGTTGGGCGTGACGTCGACGTGTGTCACCACATATACGCTCTTGCCGCCTCGTGCGGGCTCCTGGGCTGTGAGGTTCGGGACCACCGCTAAACTCGCCGATACGATCGTAATCAAAGCAAGCGCTCGAAAGATTCCCATTCCAGGAGTATACGGCACCTTGCAGGCTCTCTCTTGTTTCACGCACCGGATGTACAATAAATTCAGGCTGATCCTCAACATTTTCCAACGGCCCGTCGATTGCTTACTGAGAGGCGACGTGTGAAACCCACCGACGTTCAGAATCCCGACTATTTTCATAAAGTCGTCGATTGCCAATGGGCCTGTCCCGCCCACACCAACGTTCCTGAATACATCCGGTTGATCGCACAGGGCCGTTACACCGATGCCTACATGCTCAACCGGGAGTCGAACGTTTTCCCGGCGATACTTGGCCGCACGTGCGATCGTCCGTGTGAGCCCGCCTGCCGCCGCGGACGCCTGGACGGAAAGCCCGTCGCCATCTGCCGTCTGAAGCGCGTCGCCGCCGACCTTCGGGGCGAAATCGCGCATCTGCTCCCCAAAATCCCGAGCAAAAAGAACGGGAAGCGTGTCGCGTGCATCGGTGCCGGACCCGCCTCGCTCACCGTCGCCAACGACCTCATGCCTCTGGGCTACGAAGTGGTCATGTTCGAGAAATACGACAAACCCGGTGGCCTGATGCGCACCAACATTCCTGCCTTCCGGCTGCCGTCCGAAGTGCTGTATGACGAGGTCGACCAGATTCTGGACATGGGCGTCGATATCCGTTATAACTTGCCCATCGAGAGCATGAAGGCGCTGCTTGCCGAAGGCTTCGACGCCATCTTCGTCGGCACCGGCGCACCGCGTGGCAAGGAACTCGACATCCCCGGCCGCCACGACACCAACAGGATTCACATTGGTATCGATTGGCTCGAGTCCATCGCGTTCGGCCACACCGAATCCATCGGTGAAAATGTGCTCATCATCGGCGTCGGCAACACGGCCATGGATTGCTGCCGTTCGTCCTGTCGGCTGGGCGGCAAGAGCATCAAGGTGATGGCCCGTCGGCCGCGCGGATTCTTTAAAGCCTCGCCCTGGGAACTGGAGGACGCCGAAGAGGAGGGTGTCGAGATCATCGTCAATCACGCGCCCAAGCGCTTCGTCATCGAGAACGGAAAGCTCACGGGCATGGAGTTCGAAAAGCTCCAGTGGGACGCGAAGGCGAAAAACTCCACCGTCCTCGATACCATCTTCTTTCCCGCCGACGACGTGATTCTCGCCATCGGGCAGGAGAACGCCTTCCCCTGGATCGAGCGCGACATCGGAATCCAGTTCGACAAGTGGGACATGCCCGTCGTCGACGAGAAGACCATGCAGTGTACCCGCGACGGCGTTTTCTTCGGCGGCGACGCGGCCTGGGGACCGAAGAATATCATTTGGGCCGCCGAGCACGGCCATCAAGCCGCCATCTCCATCCATAATTATTGCCAGGACGTTTCCGTCACCGAGCGCCTGCCCATGGGCCAAAATCTCATCAGCCAGAAGATGGGGATCAGCGAATGGAGCTATCACAACGATTACAATCCGGCGCAGCGACAGAAGATGCGTCACGTCGATCTCGAGCGCCGCTTCAAGCAGATGAACATCGAGGTCGAGTTGGGCTTCAATGCCGAACAGACTGCGCGCGAAGTCCAGCGCTGCCTCAATTGCGACATCCAGACGGTGTTCGTGGCCGCCAAGTGCATTGAGTGCGACGCGTGCATCGATGTCTGCCCGGTCCAGTGTCTGACCATTGCGCGTAACGGCGAAGAAGAGGATCTGCGCAAGCGTCTTTCGGCCCCGGCTACGAATCCCGACCAGGATCTTTACGTCTCGGCCGACCTGCCTCAAACGCATCGCATCATGGCCAAGGACGAGGATCTGTGCGTGCACTGCGGCTTGTGCGCAGAACGCTGTCCAACCGCGGCCTGGGACATGGAAAAGTTCGAACTTTTGATTGGTTATGCAGGGAGGCCCGTTAGCATCACGTCATGCGTACCCGCGTAAACGATTTCGCCATCAAGCTCGCCAACGTCAACGGAACCGGCTCGGCCAGCGCGAACGGCTTGCTCATGCAGGCCATCTTTCGGATGGGGATCCCGGTTTCCGGCAAGAATCTTTTCCCATCCAACATTCAGGGCCTGCCCACCTGGTATGAAATTCGAGTCAACAAAGACGGGCACACGGCTCGCGCGCTGGACTACGATCTAATGGTCGCCATGAACTCGCAAACCTATGGGCGCGACATCCGCGAGGTTCGGCAGGGCGGCTACGTTTTATTCGACTCTTCCTGGCCGCTCGATCCCGCGCTCATTCGCAGCGACGTTAACTTCCTGGGTGTGCCGCTAGCCCAGCTTTGCAACGAGAATTTCAAGGATTCCCGCGAGCGAATCCTCATGAAGAACATCGCCTACGCGGGATCCCTTTGCGCCGTGCTCAATGCCGACATGCAGATCGTCGGCGATTTGCTTGGGCAGAAATACTCCGGCAAGAAGGCCATGCGCGAATCCAACAATCGCGCGCTTCGGCTGGGCTACGACTACGCCAAAGAGCATTTCGAGTGCCCCCTGCCATTCCACCTGGAGCGCATGGACGCTAACGGCGACAAGATCCTGATTGATGGCAACACCGCGATCGCATTAGGATGCGTATATGCAGGAGCTACCGTCGCCGCCTGGTATCCCATCACGCCGTCCACCTCCGCCATGGACGCGTTCAAGATGTTTTGCGAGAAGTTCCGCCACGACCCCGAGACCGGCAAGAATAATTACGCCATCATCCAGGCTGAAGACGAGCTGGCTGCCATCGGAATGGTCATCGGCGCATCCTGGAACGGCGCGCGCGCATTCACTTCTACCGCTGGTCCCGGAATCTCGCTGATGAACGAGCTGCTCGGTCTGGCCTACTATGCAGAAATTCCCGCCGTGATTATCGACGTCGAACGCGTCGGCCCTTCCACTGGCATGCCCACCCGTACCCAGCAAGGCGATCTCCTGGAATGCGCCTACGCATCGCATGGCGACACCAAGCACATTCTCCTATTCCCATCCAATCCGGCCGAGTGCTTCGAGCTTGCGCCGGTCGCCTTCGATCTCGCTGAGCGCTTCCAGACGCCGGTCTTCCTCATGTCGGATCTCGACATCGGCATGAACGACTGGGTGGTGCCGCGCCTCCAGTGGGACGATTCTTACCAGCCCGATCGCGGCCGCGTCCTGAGCGCCGAAGAGATCGAAAAGATCGCCAAGTTCCAGCGCTATACCAATGAGGACGAAAACCAGGTCGCGGCTCGCACCTTGCCCGGTGTCCACCCCAAAGGCGCATTCTTCACTCGCGGCTCCGGCCACAACAAATTCGGCGGCTACACCGAGACTCCCGACGAATACCGTGAAGTGATGGATCGCCTGTTGCTCAAGCACAAGGCAGCCGCGAAGCACGTGCCGCCTCCCGTCATCCAACGCCGCACCGACGCGCAGTTTGGTGTAGTCACACTGGGCGGCTGCGATCTCGCCGTCCGCGAAGCCCTCGATCTGCTGGACGAGCGCGGCGTAGTGGCGGACTTCATGCGCCTGCGTGGCTTCCCCTTCGACGAATCGGTGCAAGCTTTCTTAGACCAACACGATTTCTGCTACGTCATCGAACAGAATCGCGACGCCCAGCTCCGTTCGTTGCTTACGCTCGAGACGCCCGTTGCCAAAGACAAGCTGCGCAGCGTACTAGTCTACGGTGGATTCCCGTTGAGCGCCAAGCATGTCATCGACGGAATCATGAGCCAGCTTGGCATCCCGGAGCCGCAGGAACCGTCCCGGGGCGGTTCTTTTGCCGAACTTCAAATCGAGGAATGAACCATGCCATCTATCGCGAAACCTGTTGCCACCCACCCCAGCCTGCAGCGTAACTCGCTGGGGTTGACCATTCGCGACTACGAAGGCGCCATGTCCACGTTGTGCGCCGGCTGCGGGCATGACTCGATCACCGCCGCGATCGTTCGGGCCCTGTGGGAGCTGGCCACGCCGCCGCATATGGTCGCTAAGCTGAGCGGGATCGGCTGCTCGTCCAAGACCCCGACCTATTTCGTCAGCGGTGCCCACGGATTCAATTCCGCCCACGGCCGCATGCCTCCCATCGCCACCGGCGCTAATGCCGCCAACCGCGAGCTCATCTACATCGGCATTTCGGGCGACGGCGACTCGCTGTCCATCGGCCTAGGCCACATGTGCCACGCCATCCGGCGCAATGTTCGGATGGTCTACGTCATCGAGAATAACGGCGTCTATGGTTTGACCAAGGGCCAGTTTTCCGCATCCGCCGACGTCGGTTCGAAGAGCAAGAAAGGCGAGCCCAACCGCATGTCGCCCATCGACTCGGCGCGGCTGGGTCTCAGCATCGGCGCAACTTTCGTTGCCCGCAGTTTCTCCGGTGATAAGGAACAGTTGGTGCCCATTCTCAAGGCCGCCGTCGCGCATCGCGGCTTCGCCTTGATCGACGTCATTTCTCCTTGCGTCACCTTCAACGACCACAACGGGTCAACCAAGAGCTACCTCTATACGCGCCAGCATGAGCTCAAGGCCATCGAAGCTGACTTCGTTCCGCCCGCCAGTGAGATCCTGGCTCACATCGGCCAGAATGGCGCCATCAATGTGACCATGCATGACGGCAGCGTGGTGCGCTTCAAGGGCGTCCCGCCGGACTACGATCCCACCGATCGCAGCAAGGTTCTCGAGTTTCTGGACGAACACGAAGGCAAAGGCGAGGTCGTCACCGGTCTCCTCTATGTCAACGAAGATGTTCCCGACATGCACGAATTGAACCAGACCACCGACATGCCTCTGACCCGCGTCCCTTACGAAAAACTCTGCCCCGGCTCCGCCGCGCTGGCCAAGCTGCAAGAAGACTTCCGGTAAATGCCCAAATCCACTTACTGGGGCCCGGCCATGTCCGATTCCCAGTACGCCGTGTTCCGCTTCGACGTCAAAACGATGGTCATCGCCGAGGGCGAGCCTTTGATCTTCAATGCGCTTCCCGATGCCGAGCACTATTGCCAGGAAAACATCGCAGCCAAACCGTCGCTAGGCTGCCGTATTCTCGATCACACGGGGAAAACGGTCCGTACTTTCTCAGACCAACAAATCTACGACCAACATCATGGCCGGCCCGCCGCAATGCGAAATGTCTGGCTGGGTTCCGCGTTGCTTTTAGTCGGTGCAAGCTCGGTTGCGCTCGACGCCTGGCTGGGATGGCGGCTCGTCTTCGGCGTCCTGCTGGGCGTCCGTTTATTGTGGGCCGGCTGCGTCAAAACGATTGACGGTGTAACGTTCCTGATGCGCGACCGGCAGGTTCACCTCTGAACTCTGGACCCGAAGGCCTAGAGCCGCCAAAGAACCGATTTTTAAGCAAAATTTAAGGTTGCATTGGTATGATCAACTGCTAATGGAACCCGCATCGCTTCGTTACTCGGCTAAAGCGATTTTGGCCCTGATTGCCTCACTTTTGCCCAGCTTCGCCCAGGGGCTCGACCCAACGGAAATCGGCCGGCAGCCGTTTGTACAACGCCAGGCCACTCCCAACGTCACTCAGGCAGCTCCCCAAACCCTCACTTTGAAAGATGCCTTGGAACTCGCTCAAAAGAACGATCCTGCGTATCTGTCAGCGTTGAACGATGCAGCCGTCGCCCAGGAGGATCGGGCCCAGGCCCGGGCTGCAGTGCTCCCTACCTTCGGCGTCAGATCGGAATATCTCGGCACCCAGGGCGACGGAAAACTTGCCTCGGGAAGATTTGTCACCAACGACGGCGTGCACGTCTACCGGGACTGGGTTACGATGCATCAGGACCTGTCGCCAGGGACGTTCATGCGTACCGGTGTCAAACGAGCTGAGGCAGCCGTGGCCGTGGCGCGTGCAAAAGCGGAAATCGCGCGCCGCGGATTGTCCGGCACTGTCACCAAAGCCTATTACAGCCTCATCGTTGCGCAACGCAAGTACGCCAATGCCCAGCAAGCTCTCGATCAAGCCCAACGATCTCTACAAATCAGCCAGGATCTGGAGCGCGGCCGCGAAGTGGCGCATAGCGACGTCGTCAAGTCTCAGCTCCAGTACACGGCTCAGGATCAGGCTTTCCGGGAAGCGAAACTCGCGATGGAAAGCGCGCGGCTCGATCTGGCGGTGCTTCTATTCCGCGACTTCGATGAAAACTTCTCGATCGTTGACGACCTGGACGTGGCTCCAGCTCTGCCTCCGATCGCTGATGTCGAGGCCATGGCCGGTCGTGAGAATCCGCTGCTGGCGCAAGCCATGGCCACGCTGCGTGGTACGGACCTGGACATCGCGATTGCGCGCCAGGCATTCCTGCCGTCCATCTCGTTAGACCCTGTCTACGGCATCGAGGCCAACGCCTTCGCTCTCCATAGCGCCGTCGCAGCGAACAAAGAACTTGGACCTCTACCGAACCTCGGCTATTTTGTGACCGTCAGCTTAAACATGCCGCTCTGGGATTGGGGCGTCCGCCGGAGCAAGGTAAAACAAGCCGAATTGAAGCGCGAGCAGGCTAATCTGGATTTGAGCACGGCGCAGCGAACATTACTGAGGAATCTTCGCGGCTACTTCGAGGAAGCGCAGACGGCTCGCGAGCAGGTTGCCCTGCTCCGCCAGACAGTCGACCTGGCGTCGGAAAGCTTGCGCCTAAATACGCTGCGTTACCAGGCCGGGGAGGCGACGATCTTAGAACTGGTGGACGCCCAGACCACCCTCACCCAGGCGCGGAACGCGTATGATGACGGTTTGGTGCGCTACCGCGTAGCCTTGGGAAATCTACAGACGCTTACGGGGACGTTCTAGCCATGCCGGGGAAGATATTAACGACGGCCGTTCTTCTCGTTCTGTTATCCGCTTGCGCGAAGAAGGAGGAGAAGCAAGCCGAAGCGCCCGCGCCGGTTCAGGTCACCGCGGTGACTCAGAACACCATTCGCCGCACCGTCGCCGGAGACGGAGCGCTTTTCCCTCTGGACCAAGCCAACATAATGCCGAAGATCGCCGCGCCGGTGCAGAAGTTTTACGTGAATCGCGGCGACCATGTGAAACAGGGCCAACTTCTGGCGGTAATGGAAAACCGGGATCTGGTAGCGGCCGCTGCTGAGAGCAAAGGCGGGGTCGAGCAGGCTGAATCTAATTTCCGGGCCACCCAGGGTGCGACTGTTCCTGAAGCCGTCGTTAAGGCGCAAACCGATTTGGATGCCGCCCGCGAGTCTCGCGACGCCGCCAAGAAAGTATTGGACAGCCGGCAGCAGTTGTTTAAGGACGGAGCGCTGGCCGGCAAGCTCGTCGATGATGCTCAGGTTGCTTACGCACAGGCGCAAGGCCAGTATCGCGCCGCCGACGAGCACCTGAAGGCTTTGCAATCCGTTTCCAAGGAGGAGCAGATCAAAGGCGCGGCCGCTCAGGTCCAGACCGCCAAATCACATTACGATTCTCAGGAGGCGCAGGTCGCCTATTCCCGCGTCGTTAGCCCGATTGGCGGAGTGATTGCGGACCGGCCGCTGAATGCGGGCGAGATGGCCAACCCTGGCTCTCCCATGATCACTGTGATGGACATTTCGCGGGTGATCGCGCGCATCAATATTCCGGAGTCCGACGCTACGGCTGTGAAGGTGGGCCAATCCGTGGTCGTCACCCAGGGAAACAACAGCGACGAGATCGAGGGGAAAGTGAAGGTGGTGAGTCCGGCCGCGGACGCCAATACCACGACGGTTCAAGTCTGGGTGGATGTCCCAAATCCGGGCGAGCGGCTGAAACCCGGAACCAGCGTGCATGCGGTGATCGTGGCGGAGGAGTTCAAGGCGGCTACTGTAGTTCCTGCGGCCGCCATTCTTCCGGGCGAAGAAGGAGGAACAGCAGTGCTGACGGTCGGCTCCGATTCGACGGTGCGTCGAAAGACCGTCAAACTTGGCGTGCGCGAAGGCAATCAAGTGCAGATTCTGGCCGGCGTTTCGCCTGGAGAAGAAGTGGTAGTGGTGGGTGGATTAGGTCTCGACGACAAGGCCAAGGTAAAGGTGGTCACAACCCAGGTCGAAGAAGCCGACGACGAGGATGAAGATAACGCGCCGCCGGTACCAAAAGCCGATAAGGCTACTCAGGACCAGAAGAAAGACGAGCAGAAGCCGAAGGGAAAATGAGCCAACTTTCGACACTTCCGCCCGTCACCTCCGACACCGAAGCGCCGCACTGGACCGCGCGGCATGGTAAACCGATTATCTTCGTCATCTTGACCATGGTGGCGGTGGGGATTTATCTGGCGCTCACGATTCCCGTCTCAGTTTTTCCCACTACAGATTTCCCGCGCATCGTGGTTGCCGCCGACGCCGGCGTCTTCCCCATCGATCAGATGCTGGTTATGGTGACGAGCCCCCTGGAACAAGCCGTCAATACGGTGCCAGGTCTCGACCATCTGTCTTCCGTTACCAGCCGCGGTACGGCGGAAATCGATCTGTTCTTTACCTGGAATGTGGATATGTTCCAGACCTTGGAACTGGTGAATGCCGCCCTGGCGCGCGTGCAGCAAACGCTGCCGGCCAACACCAAAGTCACCGCCAATCGTCTGACGTTTGCGGCCTTTCCGATCATGGGCTACAGCTTGACTTCGGACAAAATCCCGCAGACTACGCTTTGGGAAGTGGCGAACTACGATCTCAAGCCCCGCCTCAATCGTGCTACCGGTGTTTCATCCATCGTCGTGCAGGGCGGGCAAGTTCCGGAATTCAAGGTGCAGCCCGACCCCGCCAAGCTAATCCAGGCCGGCGTCACTATTCCCAACATCCTGGATGCCATCAACCGCAGCAACATGATCGATTCGCCCGGGCTGATCGAAACCAATCATCAACTTGAGCTTACGCTGATGAGCGGGCAGGCGCGATCCGTCGGCGACATAGGAAACATCATTGTCAAGACCACGCCGGCCGGCGCGCCCTTGCACATTAACGACGTCGCTACTGTGAGCAACTCAGTGATGCCGGTATACACGGTAGTGACAGCCAATGGAAAGCCCGCGGTTCTGCTGAACGTCTATCGCCAGCCCGACAGCAACACGGTGGAGGTTGCCAATGCCGTTCACGCGGAGATGGAGAGTCTCAAGAAGGATCTGCCCCGCGGAATCGATCTCCGCCCTTTTTATGATCAGTCCGAACTGGTGAACGACTCTATCAAGAGCGTTCGCGATGCCATCCTGCTCGGCCTGGTGCTGGCTTCTCTCATCATGGTCCTGTTTCTCCGCGACTGGGGCACTTCGCTGGTAGCCGGCCTCGTGATTCCCGCCACCATCGGTCTGACATTCATCACGCTGCGGATCATGGGCCAGAGCTTCAACCTGATGACTCTAGGTGGCCTGGCCGCGGCGGTTGGCCTGGTAATCGACGACGCCATCGTGGTGGTAGAGAACATCGTAATGCATCGCGACGCTGGGCAGTCGCGCGCGGAAGCCATTCGCAGCGCCATCCGCGAGATCCGCGTGCCATTGGTTGGATCGACCATTACGCCCATCGTGGTCTTTCTTCCGCTGATCTCCATCACCGGGGTCACGGGCGTATTCTTCCGCGCGCTGGCCGTGACCGTCGGTATGGCGCTCCTCACGTCGCTAGCACTGGCGCTCACCTGGACTCCTACGCTCAGCCATTACTTCCTCCGCAACAGGCGGCACGACGCTTCTTCAGCGGCCAAGCACGACTCGGTGCCTGGCTGGCTGATGAACTCCTACGAACGAACGCTGCGCTTCGCGCTGGAGCATCCGTTCGTGCTGGCACTCTTTACCATCGTCCTGATCGCCGGATCCTACTTCTGTTATAAGAACACCGGATCCGACTTGCTGCCGGCGATGGACGAAGGCGGTTTCATCGTCGACTACGTCATGCCGGCCGGCGCATCGCTCCGGGAAACCAACCGCGTGGTCACTCATGTCGAAAAAATTCTGCGCGACACGCCGGAAGTGGAGAGCACCGCGCGGCGAACCGGTATAGAACTAGGCTTGGCCGCCGTTACCGAAGCCAACACGGGCGATATAAGCGTCAAGCTGAAGCGCGACCGCAAGCGCACCGGTGATGAGGTCATCGCCGACGTACGCGCCAAGATCAAGCAGGCCGAGCCCACGTTAGACGTGGAATTCCCGCAGCTTTTACAGGACATGATCGGGGACCTGACCAGCGCGCCCGAACCGGTGGTGATCAAGCTATTCTCTCAGGATCCCGAACTCCTGCGCCGTTGGGCGCCGCTAGTGGCCGGCACTATCAAGAAGATCCCTGGCGTGGTCGACGTGGAGGACGGCATCGAAAATCACATCAGCGGCACGGCGCTCATGTTCAACGTGGATCCAGTGACAACCGCCCGCTCGGGATTTACGCCGCAGGAAGTGGAGCTGGATGCCAGCGCGATGCTGCAGGGCGAACCGGCGCCGCCTCCGGTAGTGCTTAACGATCGTTCTTATACCATTCGAGTGCAATTTCCGCCTTCGGTGCGCAAAACGGTGGATAGCATGCGCAACACCCTGATCGTCAGCGGAACAGGGAAGACCGCCACCATCGGTTCGCTCGCAACCTTGACCGAGATCCCTGGACAGACCGAAATTATCCGCGAAAACCTGCAGCGCGATGTGAATGTGACAGCGCGCTTCGAGAATATCAACCTCGGAGACGGCATGGCCAAGGTTCAAAAGGCCATCGCCGACATGAGCATTCCTTCCGTGATTCGCGTGCAGTACGGCGGCCAATTCGCCGAGCAGCAGAAATCCTTCAAAGACCTGGCATTCGTTTTGGCGCTGGCAGTGGTTCTGGTCTTCATGGTGCTGTTGTTCGAATTCGGCAATTTCGGCGCGCCGATTGCCGTGCTGTCCTCGGCGCTGCTATCCACCTGCGGCGTCTTCCTCGCTCTGCTGATCACCAGGACCACCTTCAACCTCTCTTCTTTTATGGGACTGATTATGGTGGTCGGTATAGTCGCCAAAAACGGCATTCTGCTCTTGGACGCCGATCAGAAATTCCGGGCAGAGGGCGTTCCTGCCGAAGAGAGCATGATCCGGGCCGGGGAACGGCGCTTGCGCCCCATCATGATGACCGCGCTGGCCACCGTGGCCGGCATGTTTCCGCTGGCGCTGGCCATAGGCGCCGGTTCTCAAATGCTGCAACCCTTGGCCATCGCGGTGATCGGTGGAATCCTCGCCTCGATGGTCCTCTCACTGGTGGTGACACCGGCCGTTCGCTTCTATGTCGGGGGTCGAGATTAAATTGGTGGTCGGGATTAAATTTGACAAAAAGGAGTATCACATGAAGAAGTTCATTACGGTAGTGGTTGTGATGACGGCCGTATGCGCGGCGTTCGCCGCCGAAGGCTACAAGGTTCTCAACAAAATCAAAATCGGCGGCACGGGCGGTTGGGATTACGTCGCCGCGGACAGCAACGCTCACCGTCTCTACGCTACTCACGGCACCATTGTCGAGGTTGTGGATACTGAGTCGGGCAAGGTGGTCGGGCAGATAACGCAGCTGCACGGCGTTCATGGCGTCGCGCTCGATCAGGAGCTCGGCAAGGGATTCATCAGCAACGGGCAATCCAATAGCGTCACGATTTTCGATCTGAAGACCCTCGCCAAAACCGGTGAGCCGCAGACCGGAATGAATCCGGACTCCATCTGCTACGAGCCAAAAACGAAGCGGATCTTTACCTTCAACGGAAGATCCAATGATTCGACGGCGATCGACGCCAAGACCAACGAGATCGTGAAGACTTTTCCGGTCGGCCAAAAGCCGGAATTCTGCGCGGTGGATGGCTCGGGAATGGTCTTCGTTAATCTCGAAGACACCAGCGAGATTGTCGAGATCGACGCCACCAAGCCGGCCGTGACCCGGCATATGTCGCTCGCCCCCTGCGAGGAGCCCAGCGGCTTGGCGATCGATGTGAAGGATAAGAAGCTGTTCTCGGTGTGCTCGAACAAGATGATGGCGGTGGTCGATATTCCGTCGCTCAAAGTGATCGCCACGCCCGCGATCGGCCCGGGCCCCGATGCGGCGGCTTTCGATCCCGGCACCGGCTTGGCTTTTAGTTCCAACGGCGGCGACGGGACGCTCAGTATCGTCAAACTGGTAAACGGCAAGTACGATACCGTGGACACCGTGCAAACCGAGCGCGGCGCGCGTACCATGGCCCTCGATCCTAAGACTCATAAAGTGTATCTACTGGCCGCCGAATTCGGCCCCGCGCCGGAAGCTCAGCCCGGCCAGAAGAAGGGCCGTCCGCCGATCCTTCCGGACAGCTTCCACGTTCTCGTGGTCGGCAAGTAGGGCAGGCAGGTCCCCGACCTGCCAACATCAAATTCGCTAGCTTTGACTGGCGGAGTTCTTGCTCAATTCCCGCTATCCGGTATGAGGGCACACGATAGTGACGTTGAGCGGCTCCATGGTCATCGAGATTGAGCAACACGAGGGAGTTTGTGTCCTTCGCTGCAAAGGTCGCTTTGTTTCCGGCCCGGACCAGGAATACTTGCAGGCCAAAATCGAGCAGATTCAGCAACTGAAGTGCAAAAGAGTGTTGGCTGACTTCCGGGAGGTGCAATCCATTGGCTCCCTGGGCCTTACATTTATCGTGGCTGTTTACACTTCTGTAGTGAAGGACTCCGGCGGCCGATTCGTGCTCGCGGGCGCACCCCCGTTCGTTCGTAAGGCGCTCGATCTCACCAAGCTGAGCAGCGTTCTCAGTTTGGCCGCGGACACAACCTCGGGTTTGGCGGTTCTACGAGCCGATTGAGCGGAGGCGCTCCCGGCCCGATCTCTATCTTCTTCGGTTTGAGGCTTCCGCAGCGAGCTTTAACTCGTTATTTACCTGGTCCAGCAGATTCTTCGCCTTTTGAGCGTGACCTTGCAAGTCCCATTCATTGGCTTCCTGGGCGGCGACGATCTTTTCCCAGGCGTTCCGGCTTAATCGCTGTGCGGCGGCCAGATTCGGATGGCGGGCGGGGTTGACGTTATCTTTGGGCCTCTGGGCGACGGCGACTCCTCCAATCAGAAGCAGAGAACCGAGAGCAGCAGCAACAACTCGAGTTTTGATCATGGATCGGATTATAGTGCTTGCCCGCGGTGCCTCGCAACCGCTGGGGCCCAGTCAGCGGTAAAATTGCTAGCAACAGCCAAAGGAGTTAAATGGGCTCTCGATTTCTAGCAATTGTTAGCGTTCTGGCAATTCTGATGGCGGCGCCGCTAGCCGGCCAGACGCGCACACCGGACGGTCATCCCGACTTGCAAGGAGTCTGGACCAATGCCACCATCACTCCGCTCGAGCGTCCCAAATCGCTGGCCGGGAAAGCGACGCTTACCGATACTGAAGCTGCCGATTTCGAAAAGAACGCCGCGAAAGAACTTCAGGAAGTCGATGGCAAATCGGAGCACCCGCTGCTGGCTGCGGCGGGGTCGAATGGGACCGGTGGATACAACATCTTGTTCATCGATCGGGGATCGGAGCTGGCGCGCGTGGATGGAGTGAAGCGAACCTCGCTGATCATCGATCCGCCGGATGGAAGAATTCCTCCCACTACCCGCGAGGCCAAGAAAAGAACGGCCGAAATATTCCAGAGTTACATCACCTTCAACAAAGTGAAGGATCGGCCGCTCTCCGAGCGTTGCCTGGTCGGGTTCGGATCCACGTCCGGACCTCCGATGCTTCCCGTACTCTACAACAACAACTATCAGATCGTGCAGACTCCTAACGCAATCATGATAGTGGTGGAGATGGTCCACGATGTGCGCATCATCCGCATGAACGGCACGCACGCGCCGGCGGATGTTCGTCAGTGGCTCGGCGATTCAATCGGCCATTGGGATGGCGACACCCTGGTGGTCGATACCACCAATTTCACGGATCAGACTAAGTTCGAAGGATCTTCCCCTGACCTGCACGTAATCGAGACCTTCAAGCGCATCGATGCCAACACGATTCTTTACCGGGCGACCATCGACGATCCCTCCACGTTCACCAAGGTCTGGACCTTGGAATATCCGTTTCGCTCCACTTCCGGTCCGGTCTATGAATATGCATGCCACGAAGGAAATTACGCCATGACAGATATTATGGGTGGGGCCCGCAAAGCAGACGTCAAGAAATGAGCTCCCGGTTTCTAGCGTGGTTCAGTCTCGTATCGATGGCGGCCGCGTCGCTCGCAGCCCAACAAACTCTCACGCCGGATGGTCAACCGGATCTGCAAGGAACCTGGCTCGACAACAGCGCAACTCCCTTGGAGCGCCCGAAAGAATTGGAGGGCCGGCAATTTTTGACGGACGCCGAAGTTGCCGAGCTAAAGCAGCGAGCTGACCGGCTCTTCAAGAACGGCTATAGCGACTTCGCGGGTGGAGACAGTTTTTTTCTGGCCGCTTTGAAAAATCTCGGCCAATACAAGAACCCCGCCACGACCAGCGACTCGGACCAGATGGTCCCCCGAGAGTTCGACAATCGAACGTCTCTCATCACCGACCCACCGGATGGCAGAATTCCTCCTTTCACTCCGGAGGGAAAACGGAGGCAGGCGGCGGCGATCGCAGCCGTCACGTTCCAACGCCCGCCGGCGGGACCGCAAGACCTGAGCAGTGCGATGCGTTGCATTACACCGGGAGTACCGAGAATCGGCGGGCGCTGGGGCGCGGGCAATGATGGTTACTACCAGATCATGCAGGCTCCGGGATACGTCATCTTTTTCATGGAGGCGTTCCACGATGCTCGGATCATTCCACTCGATGGCCGCCCGCATCTTTCACCTGAAATCCGTACCTGGAATGGGGACTCGCGGGGCCGCTGGGAGGGAAAGACGTTGGTGGTCGAGACCACGAACTTCTCGCCTAAGAGCAGTTTTATGGGTGCCGCGGAGAATCTCCATTTGGTGGAACGCTTCACTCGCGCCGATGCCGACACGCTCGATTACCAAGTCACGATTGACGACGCGACCACCTGGACCAAGCCGTGGACCGTCCTGGTGCGCCTCAAGCAGACCAAGGACAAGCTCTATGAATTCGCCTGCCATGAAGGTAATCTTCCGATGATGGGCACACTAGCTGGCGCTCGAGCGCAAGACAAATGATTGAGCATCCAATCACGCGCAGGCAGGTTCTCTCGGCGCTTCCGGCGCTGGCGCTCGCGGGCAAACTAACGGCGCAATCTGGCAAGGCACACATACGCGTCCTGTCCCTCAGCCACATGACGCTCACGGTTTCCGACCGCAAGCGCTCGGTGGAGTTTTACCAGGGCCTATTCGGATTGCCGGTCCAACATCACCAGGACGTGTCCACTGGGCTCCGCATCGGACCCGGTCTCCAATACATCAGCCTGGCGCAGGGCGGTCCGAATGCCAAGCCGGCGATCGCGCATTTCTGCATGACGGTGGAGCACTTCACCGTCAACGGCATCACGCAGGCGCTTGCCGATCATGGCGTAACCAAAGGCAGTCCCGGTCCGCTGATGACCTGGGTGAGAACGCGCGGCCCCAATGCCGGCGGCGCAAAAGAAGGCACGCCGGAACTGTATGTGGGCGATCCCGATGGCATCAACGTTCAGCTCCAGGATGTCAGCTATTGTGGCGGAGGCGGTGTGTTGGGCAATATATGCAAGCCAATTGAACCGGCGCCCGCCAAGGGACTGATAGCACTGCGCGATCTCAGCCATTTCACTCTGAGCGTTTCCGATCGCCAGCGCTCTACGGCCTTCTATCAGGATCTTTTCGGCATGCCGGTTCAGGCGCAACAGGGCGTCACGACACTGCTCGGAGTCGGTTCCAAGCGCCAGTTCATTGCCATCGGCGGCGTGAATGGCGCGCAAGTACGGGCGTCCAACATCGCGCACGGCTGTTTCACGATGGAGGGTTTCAATCCCGACAAAGTTCTCAAGGCGCTGGCCGATTACGGCATCAAGCCGAGAGGTGAGGCCACGGGGCCGCCAGGTCCGCTGGTGTCGTACGTGAGCATGCGGATGGAGAATCGTGGCGGAGCTAAAGGTGGGACGCCGGAACTTTATTTCACCGACCCGGATGGAATCCTGATGCAGATTCAGGACGTGAGCTATTGCGGCGGCGCGGGATATTTCGGAGAAGTCTGCTCGGCTTCCTGACCACCCGGCTTCCCGGATTTGGCGCCCTTCTCAACCAGGAACTTTACCACGCTGTCGTATTTCAGCGCCTTCGCGGCATCGAGCGCGGTGCGGCCATCGGTGTTCGCGGCATTGAGATCGACCCCCAACTCGGCCGCCAGCTTGACAGCTTCGAGCGTCAGAGTTTCGCGTTCGGCTCGGGCCGGTTGCACCCACGGAGTCCCTCCGCCCATCCCCGTGGCCGCCATCGCCGCGGTCGTCGCTTCGATCCGGTGTTGTAAACGCGCCTCGGCGATGTAATCGGAGTGGAGCACGAACAACGGATCGGCGCCGTGCTTCACCAGCAGGCGCATGACGTTGGGTTGGACGAATCGCGCCGCCAGCCAGAACGGCGTCGCTCCCACGATTGCAGGATCAAAATGGTAATCCTTGGATGAGCGCCGCGTCGGCGTCCAGGTGCGAAGTGGAGCGTTTGGATCCGCGCCGTGGTCGAGCAGAGCTGTCACCAGCTTTTCATCCCGGCGCATGATGGCTTCGTGCAGCGCTGAAAAACCCGCCGCGGCCTGATTCGGGTCGGCGCCTTTGTCGAGCAGAAATTCCGCCAGGTCCCGATAACCGGAGTGAACCGCCAGGACCGTTGCGCTGACACCCCAGGCATCGGCGTCGTTCACGTTGGCGCCGGCAGACACGAGCAGCTTCGCCGAATCGAGATCGCCCACGCGCGCGGCGAACATCAACGCCGTCTCGCCGCCATGCGGGATCGCCTTGTTATAAGCGAGGATGCTATGCGGCGGCACAGCCATCACGTCGGTCCAGACATCCGATCGAGCCTGGATGTCCACGCCGTGTGCCAGCAGCACCTTCACAACTTCCGGGTGCTTCTCCGCGACCGCCCACATGAGCGCCGTCTGGCCGCGAGCGCCATGAGCGTTGGGGTTCGCTTTTTTGGCGAGCAGCATTTCCACTATGTCGGGATAACCGGAGCGAGCCGCCACCATCAGCGGAGTTTCGCCCGCCAGCAGCGCCAGGTTCGGGTTCGCACCAGCGTCCAGCAGTCTTTTGACCATGGGCGCGCTTCCATTTTGGCTGGCCGCAAAAATAGCGGTGACGCCGAGATCGTTGGCCGCGTTCACATTTGCGCCGGCGCGAATCAGCCGATCGACGCTCGCCAGGTCATCTTTGTAACTGGCCCAAAGCAGCGGTGTCGAGCCATCGGGTTCCGTCGCGTTGACGTCGACTTGGGCCTTCAGTAGGCACACGGCGAAGGCCGCTCCGATCAGGCATCGCCAACCCGCTGTCATTGCCATGCTTCCTTATTAAACTCCCGAGAGGGTATCGAGCGGAAGCCGCCCGGTGCTGCCGCCGAGATGATCGACCGGCACGTCCATTTTGTCCATCAACGTCACCAATAGATTTGCCATGGTGGGCTTGTTGGAGTAAGTGATATGACGGCCGCCCTTGAGTCGCCCGCCGGCTCCGCCGACCACCAGCAAGGGCAGGTTCTCTCCCGAGTGCCGCGTGCTGTTGGAAATCCCGGAGCCATACAAGATTGTCATGTGATCCAGCAGCGACCCATCGCCATCGGGTGTCGCGCGGAGCTTCGTTAGATACTGCGAGAACAGTTGCGTGTGATAGCGGTTGATCTTCGACATGTGCGCGATCAACTCGGGAATGTCGTTATGGTGCGAGAGCGGATGATGGGCCTCTGGCACGCCAATTTGCGGGTAGGGGCGGGCGCTCTGTTCCTTGCCGATCATGAACGAGATGACGCGCGTGAGATCGGATTGAAATGCCAGGAGCTGCAGGTCCAGCATCAACGCGAGGTGATCCTCGAAGACCGGTGGCGCGCCTTGAGGCTGCTCTAGAGAGGGCAGCTCGACATTACCCTGATCCTCGGCCATCTGAATGCGTCGCTCGACGTCGCGAATCGCTTCTGCATATTCGTCTACTTTGACCTGGTCCTGCGGCCCGAGCTCGCGCTTCAAGTCCGTCAGCTTCGCCGTGACCGAATCCAGAATGCTCTTGTGCTGTTGCAATCTCGCTTCGCGGACGGCATGATCCGTACTGCCGCTATCGCCGAAGAGTTTCTCGAAAACTGCGCGCGGGTTCCATTCCATCGGCAGCGGCTGCGTGGGACTGCGCCACGACAGCGTATGGGTGTAGACGCAACTCAGATTGCCGGTGCAAGCGCCTGCGTTGGCTGGCGCGTCCATGGATAGCTCGAGCGATGCAACCTGCGTGTCCTTGGCGAAGTGCCTGGCCAGCAATTGATCCATCGAGACGTCCGCGATAATTTCGACTTCGTTGCGTCCGCCGTGCGTCGTGCCGGTAAGAAACGATCCGGATGCGCCGGCGTGAATGTAGTTCCAATTCGCCTTGAGGCCGGACAAGACCAGCATCTGATTTCGGAAAGCCGCCAACGGCTCGAGAATCGGCGAGAGTTCGAAGGCGCTTCCTTCGCCCTTCGGCGCCCAATATTCCATGGCCATCCCGTTAGGAACATAGAACGCCTGGAACCGATTCACGGGCTTGGTAGACGCGCGTGCGAAGGGCGCGAACATAGCGTCCAGAAACGGCAGAGCCATGCTGGTGCCGAGTCCACGCAGGAGGGTCCGCCTCGGCAACAGTTTCTTAGTGAGAAAAGTCATGTCTGTCGTCTCCTCTGAAATTCGGGCTCTCAACAATTCCGAGAATGATCGATGACCAACGGTAATCATTCGCCCCTGCGTCGCGGACGATTTTGCGTACTGCCGGCCGATCGTAATATTCGAGCCGGCGCCCCAGGGCGTAGGCCATAAGCTTTTCGGTGACGGTGCGGGGAAATTGCTCGGGTTGATCGAGCAGCAGCGCTCGCAATCCTGTCAGCCCGTCGATTTTTGCGCCGCTCGCGGTAGCGCCGCTGGCGTCAATGGGCTTGCCCAATTCGTCGACGTTACGCCAACCGCCGATGACGTCGAAATTCTCGAGGGCAAATCCCAGCGGGTCGATGACCGAATGACAGCCGTTACAGGAAGGATCCTGCCGGTGCTGGGCGAGGCGTTCGCGCATGGTGGTCGGTTTGGCGCCAGGCTTGGTTTCCAGATTTCGGTCTACGGTGGGCGGGGGTGGGGGCACGGACAATCCGAAAATATTGTTCAGCAGCCATTTTCCGCGCAGTACCGGTGATGTGCGGTCGGGATAGGACGTCGTTGCCAGCAGCGCCCCCTCGGCGAGCAGCCCCCCACGTTGATCATGGTTCGGAAGCGTGACCCGGCGGAAGCGGCTGCCGTAGATTCCCGGAATCCCGTAGTGCCGCGCCAACCGCTCGTTGACGAAAGTGTAGTCCGCGTTCAGGAGATCGACGATGCTGCGATCCTCGCGCAGGGTGCTGGCGATAAATAGCTCCGTCTCTTCTTTAAACGCCTGCAGCAGACTCTCGTCATAGTTGGGATAGCGGTCCGGATCGACCACCACTTCCTCTACACGGCGCAGATTCAACCATTGAGCGGCGAAATCGTTCACCAATGCATCAGTGGCGCGCGGGTCGGCCAGCATTCGCCGCACTTCTTTTTCCAAAGTCGCGCGATTTGCTAGCTCGCCGCGCTCGGCCAAAGTCAGCAAACGATCGTCGGGAATGCTGCTCCACAAAAAGAACGACAAGCGCGAGGCCAGTTCAACGTCACTGATCTTCGAATTAGCCGGCGACGGAGTGGCCCGATGCACACGTAGCAGAAAATCCGGATCCACCAGCAGCCGTTCCAGCGCGAATTGAATGCCGCTGTCAAAACTTCCGCCATCATGACGGCCGGTATTGAAAAACTCCATCAGGGTCTGGACATCGGCCTTCGTCGCGGGCCGGCGATAGGCCAGCCGTGCCATGTGTGAGAGGATGGTGCCGGCGCAGGCCCGCTCTTCCGAAACAGCACTGGGTTGGCAGACGAAAATCGCGCGACGGCTGGGGGTGTCCTTAGCTGGTCCAGCGATCTTATAAGGACCGCCGATTTGGACCGAGCCCACGTTCGCGTAATCCATGTACACGTTGTCGTCCGCGATGACCCGTCCCCGTTGCAGAGGTTGCGGTAGGCCTTCCGGTTCCCACAGTTCGCGCACGAACGTTACGCTGACCACGTGTGGGCCGGCCTGCACCGGGACCTGAACCTCCAAGCCGGCGTCTCCGGTAAGCTGCATGTATTTTTCCCACTCGGGATCGCCGGCAAACCCTGGCTCACCGTCGCCGGCGTAACTGGTCGCCGCCGGCCTGCCTTGTGCGCCTCCTCCGACCGTGAAGCGCTTGAGCAGCTTGCCATCCAGACGAACATCGAGCTTCTGCGGCCAGCCCATGCCCTTGAGGTAATCCTGATACTGCCGCTGTAGGCGTACTTTGATGAGGTACTCGGCGTTAACAGGGAAGTCGTGGTGAATAGCGATGCCGCCACGGGATCCGAGCGGCAGATCTTCGCTCTGGCGGTCATTTTGGAGCACGTGCAGTGGGATCTCGAACCTCTCCAGCCCCACGCTGCTAGGTGGAAGGCCGGTTGCCAGTCGCGTTACCTGACGAGCCACTGACATGTATCGCTCCAGGTGCGCCGTCGAAATGGAAAGCACATCCGCAAAGTTGTCGAAACTGCCGTCGGCGGTTTCATCGCCGGGCAGCAGCGGCTTCACGTCCAGGTCTAGCGCGAACAGGTCGCGAATGGCGTTGTTGTATTCCGCGCGATTGAGACGATGGACCGCGTTGATCCGGCCCGGATTCGGGTTGGCCGCCCAAGCTTTGTCGATTTCATTTTCAAGCGAAGTGGCTAGGGCATGATAAGTGGCAGCATCGGGACGCGGCAGTCCAGGCGGCGGCATCGAGCCGGCTTGGAGCTTTGCGATTACGCGCTCCCAAACTTCGGCGTTGGCACTGGGGTGACTGGCGTCGATAGTATCGAGCGCAAGTCCAGCAGTATGAAGCTTCTGGTTGTGACAAGTGACGCAGTAGGTGTTGAAGAACGCCCCAGGATCAGGAGTCTTAGGAGCTTGCGCACGCGACGGCGCCAAGCAGATGATTAATAGCGCGAAGATGGATACGTGCGCCGCTCGTGAGCGTCGGCTCGACCACATTTCGCCCTCCCATCGCCGGGATTTTCGAGTGCCGTCCGGACAAGTGCATTATATCAGGCCAGGTCGGCTAGGATGTCGTCCACGCGCATGGTCTCCTTTACGACGAACGGCTCCCCGTACTTCACGCCGATCAGGTTGCCGTAGAAACGCGCGATGGCCGACAGGCGTTCCCGGATCTCCTGCTGCTGGGGAAACAGATGCGCTGCCTCCGGCGCGTCGCCATATTGCGACTCGTAACAGAATAGAGCGTCCATGCGGCGCGCGAACTGCGACGAAATGTCGACCACGAAAGACGGCGTGACGTTGGCGTAGAGCGACGAGTAAATGATCTTGCTGGGCCGATGCGGCTCGGTCTGGTCGTCCAGTTTTTTCAAACCGGCCAGGAAGCACGCTTCGAAGCCGATTTCGGAAGCCCGGTAGTGGTCCGGATGCCGCGCTTCCCAGTAAGGCAGAATCACGACGCGAGGGCGCAGGTTGCGGATCTCGACCGCCAGGCTCATGCGAACGCTCACGGTATTCTCGAGCCGCGCGTCAGGCAGTCGCATATTGCCGCGCCAGGCTAATTGCATCTTCGCGGCAGCCGCATCGGATTCCTTCAACCGGATCTCGGGCGTCCCGCGGGTACCCATGTCGCCGGCAGTCAGATCGAGAACGCCGGTGCGATATCCCATCTCCGCCATCCGGATCAGCGCACCGCCGCAGGTCTGCTCGACGTCATCGGGATGAGCAGCGATGGCCAGGATATCCAGCGGCTTCACAATCCCGGCCGAACCGGTATTCACTTCCTCCCACACTTGGGTCAGCTCCAGCTGCGATAACGCTGTTTAGTAGGCACCAGGAAAATCAAACCCATGCCAGCCAGGAACCCGCCGATGTGCGCGAAGTAGGCCACGTCGCCGCCCTGCCAGGCCTGCGAATCGGCAATCGATCCGAAGCCGCTGAAAAATTGGATCGCGAACCAATACAGCAGCAGCACGAAGGCTGGCAAATCTACGGTGGTGATAAAGATGAATATGAAGATCAGTGTTACGACGCGCGCCCGCGGAAACTTCACCAGATAGCCGCCCATCACTCCAGCGATGGCGCCGCTCGCCCCTACGGTCGGGATCGGCGAAGAAGGATTCACCATCATCTGAATGAGCCCCGCGATCGCGCCGCACACCAGATAAAAAGCCAGATACCAGCCGTGCCCGATCAGATCTTCGACTCCTCGGCCAAATACCCACAGAAACCACATGTTGCCCAGGATGTGCATGAATCCGCCGTGAATGAACATGGAGGTCAGCAATTGAGACCAGTGGAAGCGATCCGGTACCATGCCATAGGCCGCGATGAAGCGATTCAAGCCGTAGCGCGAAAGCGTAAGCTCGTACACGAAGACCATCACGTTGATGAGTATCAGGATCAGCGTGACTGTCGACGGTGTATAGTGCCTCTCGGAGGATCGAAGGGGAATCATTCAGGCGTCCGGGTCTAGCGGTACTGCTCGAAATCGCGATGCGACCGGCGCTCGCCGCGTTCGATGAGTGCCAGCGCCTGATCGATGGTGGAGATGCCGCCGCGCGCTCCTAAAGCAGTGCAGTTCATAGCCGCCATGGCGTTCGAAAATTCGAGAGTTTCGCGCATCGGCATGTTCTGCAACACAGCATAACAGAACGCGCCGTGGAACACGTCTCCGGCGCCGGTAGTATCCGCGCAGTTCACGACGAACGCGGGCGAGTAGATAAAACGCCCATCTACCCGCGCCAGCGCGCCGAGCGCACCCAAGGTCATCGCGGCCACTGGAATGTGAAACTCTTCCTGAATGGTTTCGAGCGCGCGGAAGGGGTCACGCTCGTTGGTCCACTGCACCGGAAATTCGGAGCTGGCCACCAGATAATCGACATGCGGAAGTACGCGGTCAAACCCGTGATAAATCGTGTCGACGTCGACCGTGACTGGAATCCGATGCTCGCGAGCGATCTCGGCGGCGCGTGCCACGGTGGCGGTATCGTGCGCATCAATATGAAGGAGCCGGGCGCAGGTGATTTTCTCGGCCGTCATGCTTTCCGGATGGAGCCGCAGGCAATCGTTACGCTGCCAGAGAACGGTTCGCTCCCCGGTAGCCCGGTCGATCAGAATGTAGGCGGTCTGATTCGGACAATTTTCGCGGATCTCGACATCGTCCAGGTTGATTCCGGTCTCGCGCAGGCTTTCGAGCTGGATGCGGCCGCGCTCGTCATCCCCCACCGTACCGATATATTTCACCCGAAGCCCCAATTTGGCGCAAGTTACCATGGCGCTGGCCACTTGTCCCCCAGGACTCAGCAGTTCGCGCTCAAAGGCGACCTTTCCGGCATAGGCGGGAAAATGTGAAAGGAGAATGAGCGTGTCGGTGGCGTTCTGGCCCACACCGACGACGTCGAATTGAGGCAATTATTTCTTCTTGCCCTTGGCCGCGATCTGGTAAAGATAGATCACGTGGCCGCGGGCGTCGGGCAGGTCTTTATTGACAAACTTGGGCTTCCAACCAGGCACCACATAATCGTGGGAGACGACGCGTGCACCCGGCTTCAGGTATTTTTCCAGGTTCGGCCGCAGGATCTCGTTGGAATCGGTCGCAAGATAGATAGTTACGACATCGGCCGGGCTCAGGTCGACGTCTAACAAATCCCCACGGATCACTCGCGCGTCGCTGTCCAGGCCGAGAAGATGGATCCTCTCGGTCGTGCTTCTTACCAGAGCCTCGGAAATCTCGATTCCTATCGCCTTGGCATGATAACGCTGCACGGCCGTAATCAGGACGCGGCCGTCCCCGCTGCCCAGGTCATAGAGCGTTTCGCCGGCTTTCAGGTCGGCCAGCTCCAGCATGCGGTCCACAATCTGTTGAGGAGACGCGACATAGGGTGCCAGGCTGTTAGCGTAATGCTTGGCCCTTGACTGTCCGTACAAAGCGGATTGGGCCAATGCCGGAACTCCGCAAAGTACCAGCAATCCAGCCGATACACCTATGATTGATTTACTCATGCCCCTACTGCGTAGAGATGGATGAAGTCTGCTTCCCGTTCCTTGATTTTACGACACGGGAGACCAGATCGGAAACCGCAAACCACAGATCCCGGGGGCGGGAGATCGTGTATTCGTAGCCACGGAAGAAGTGAACGGTGTGACTAATGGCGTCTTTCCAGGGAACCGCCTGCGGGTTTAGGTTGTAATTCATGTAAAAAACCGGGAAATTGACGTCGCCCGCTTCCTTGAGAGCTTCCTGGGGGACATTGGCATCGAGCATGACCTTTGGACCGGCGAAGATCAAAGCGTCGGGATGGTCCTGCGGGTTGGAGGAGACTTCGTGGCGCACCAGATTCGTCAAGAAATCCGTATCTCCATGCTTTTCGCTTAGCCGTTTGAGATCGACGGTTCCCAGGTTCAGGGCAGTGAGCGCCTGTCCCAAGGCCGGGAAATCAATGCGTTCCGCACCCTCCTGGCGGTAAACGACCTTTTGCTCCTGCATATTAAAGGCAACCACCGAGAACTTTCCGATGCGAGGCTCCCGGACGATGCTACGCAGAATCGATACCAGGGCGCTAGTGTCGATGGGCTGCAGCGCCGCCGACAGAGCGTTCTGGGGGGCAAAGTTCACTAACAGCTTTACATTGAGCGGCGGCTGGCTGGTGGCGCGCTGGACGGGAGGCTCTTCCTTGAATTGCTCGCCATCGGCGCGTTGGATAGCTGTGGGCGCGATCGCCAGCGACATAGGCCGGTCCTTCGGTGCCACGGCAGCCTCGGCATCCCAATAAGATGAGCAGACGCGCTCTGATCGGTCACGCATCAGCCAGTCCACATGGTACTCGCCTTCGCCGACATCGAACGCGCCTTGCAGATAGGCATCGCCCTTGGCGTCTTCCTCAATGGCCGGTACACGGATATGTTGCGCAAAGTAAACCGGCTGATCCGAATAGTTCTTGGGCGTGACCCGAAAGAGGATATTGAGCAGATTTTCGGAGCCAACCAGCTCTTTGAGTGGGATAGTCACCTCGTAGCCGGCATGAAATCGCAAATCGAACCCAAGCACGGGCTTGGTGGGATTGACTGTACAAACGAGATCCTTGCGCGGGTCGCCAGCCTCCAGAACCGCCATGTCGGTATTGAAGATGTTGACTTTATTGTTGATGCCCGATCCGAGCATCAGAATCTGGGCGTGCCCCAGACCAGCGCCTACCAGTAGACCGGCGATTATCAACCGGCCGACAGTTCCTTCGGCTTTCAAGCAGCAGGGTCTCTGCATACCCTCCGTACCCTTGCCCCACCTGGATTGTTCCCTATTGTACATCCAGAAGGGCGTTGTGCAAATAAGAAATTTAGCGCGTCCGCATCATAAGTGCTTAGTGAGGCAATCGGCTCTCCAATCGATGCTCACTAGGTGGATGCCATTTGCCAGACGATATTTCTAAAAAAACTGAGACGTTAGTTGCTGTGATGCGGCGCCCGACTGTGTTTGTGATACAGTGCTTGCATTATGGCATCGCGTAGCGTCAACAAAGTAATTTTAGTCGGACATCTGGGCAAAGACGCCGAGACCCGTTTTACGCCGGCCGGCGTGTCGGTCACCTCGTTTTCGGTGGCCACCAACCGTCGATGGAAAGATCAGCAAACCGGTGAATGGAAAGAGGAGACCGACTGGGCGAACGTCGTTCTGTGGCGGCAGGAGAACCTGGCAAATTACCTAACCAAGGGTAAACAGGTCTACGTAGAAGGGCGGCTGCAAACTCGCAGTTACGACGACAAGGACGGTAAGAAGCAGTATAGGACGGAAGTGGTAGCTGACGACGTGATCCTGCTGGGCGGCCGTGGCGCCGATGGCGGCGGAGGAATGCAGGAGTCGTCGGGACCGCAACCGGTTTCGATGCCGCGAGGCGCGCAGAAGCCCAAGGCGGTGGAGGAGCCGGCGGCGGATCAGGGGATTACGGACGACGACGTGCCGTTCTAAAACGCACCGGCCTTGACGGCCACATAGAAGTAATCGATCCATTCGGGTCCCGAGTACGTCGAACTCTCGATATGTAGCAGGCGAGCGCCCCCGTCCTCCAGGATCTCCTCTACCTCTTCACGCGGCACTCCGTGAATCTCCATCACGAACTCTTCGCTAGTTTTGGTATCCGGCGGGCTAAAGGCTCTCGCCGGGGCCGGCAGCACCTCGATGACGTGCTGACTAACTTTGGACCCTCGCTGGCTGAACCAGGCCACCTGCTCTTGGACCATATCGAGTTCCAGTACATAGCGGCCCGACGCCAACAGCGCCTGCGGCTGCAGCAGAAGCTCGACCTGATCGCCGGGAGCGAGGTCTCGCGGAAGCGCAACCCTGGCATCTTCAAATTTAACGTTCTGGCTAGATTGCATCCAGTGGTTGCCCAAGCGAACGGAGTACCCTTCTTCGCGGCGGTGCTCGCCTGGCCACGTGACCCTGCTGGCATTTCGAACCAGTGCCCGGATGGTCAGCATGTCTCCCGCAACAGCCTGCGCAGGCGCCTCCAGGACTCGAATCGAAGCGTTGAAAGCCGCCGGGTCGAGAGCGCGGGCCTTGAATTCGACTGGCTGCCGGCGATCCGGAAGGTGAAAAACGAGAACCCCGCCGGGCTTCAAAATCCGGACAAACTCGGCCAGATATTGTTTGCTGTCATGGGGCGCCATGTGTTGTAGCACCAGGATCGTAAAAATGAAATCGAAAAAACCCGAGGGCAGGATCGCGAGATCCCCGCGGCGATTCACAATATAGTTGCAGGCATGCCCGTGTACATTGAACCGTTCCGCCTGTTCGACCATGGATGGGGCGATGTCGATCCCGCAAGTGAAATCAAATCTCCCGGCCAGAGCCTGCGTTAGCCGCCCAACCCCACATCCGAAATCCAGCGCATTACCAAAATTTACGCGCACTCCGAGTCCTTCGAGCTTTTCCAGCACCGCGGCGATCTCCTGTTCACCGCGCTCGAAGAATTCCCGCGCTTTCCACCGCCCTCCTCTTTTTTCGGGCTCGGTCAATATCGCCCAGAGGGGATCGGTACTACCGAAGCCGTCCCAATGGCGCAGTAGTTGTTCGAGGTCCATTGGTCCCCTTAGCTATACCTTTCTTGCCAGCAGAGCGTAGTCTCGTGGCCCGTACAAGTATTGATTCAGTCGCGCTCCGACGATACCGGTACTTTCCGGGAACCGGATTGCCTCCGGGTAGGGGTGCAGGTTCCGTATCTCCACATCGGAGAAGCCGCGCCCCTCGACCAGAAGTTTCAACAGGCTGCTGGGCAATGGGCGAACATGCGTGGGATCCATGTAGAACGTGTACGAACCAACTAGAACGTTTTCTGGATTCGGTGTTTCGAGGATCAGGCAACCGCCCGGCTTCAAGACTCGCAGAGTCTCATCCAGAAACGCCGTCAGCGACTCGTACGGAAGATGCTCTACGAAATGAAGCGCGGTAACGGCGCCAAAACTCGATTCCGCGGCGTGCTGCAAATATTCGAGTGCGTCCGCCCGCTCTACCTTCAGTCCCTTTCGCAGGGACGTTTCGACAATCCGCGAGTTTCTCTCGACGCCGCTGGCAACAAATCCGTTCTCGCGCAGCAACTCCAGCCACTCACCTGGGCCGCAGCCGATGTCGACAACGGACATCGCGTCCGTGCCCAAGCCGTGCTCCTTCAAATACGGGAGATACTCCGTCTGGAGGCTCTTCACGCGCATCTGTGGAGCGCGGAGGACATCGTCAAAGGCGAGATACTGCTCATCATTCGCCGGGATCATTTCCGCCGCAGCTGCCATTTCCGCTTGTACCGCGGTCACTGCCTCGGAATGCTCGGGCCGCCCCTTCTGAAACTCCTCGATCAGGATCGCAACGCGCCGCGATTGCAACGTCAAGTCCTCGCGCATGCGATTGATGCGAAGACCTAACTCCGAGAGCTGATCCTCGCCAGGTGTTGCACTGTGGCTGGTCCGCTCCCGGACGGTTTCTCCAGCCGCCAACACGGCCGCCACCTGTTGTTCGAGTGCGGCAAAGCGCCGGTGCAGTTCCTCGGTGCGCTCCATCACCGCCACCTGCCGTTTGAGCATAGTGCGCAGCAGCGATGTTTGCGAATCGTTCTGCTGTGCGATGGCATCGAACACGGCTCGAATGGAATGCGTGTACCACCAGAGCATCTTAGCCATGAGACCGATGATTGCCGCGCTCGCACGGCCGCGCAGTGTCGATGGCCCTGGCGGAATTCGGCCGACCATCGCCCGGCTGCTCTCGAACGTAGATCGGCTCGCATCGATTCGGCTGAAATCCTCGAAAACGTTGCCCATACTGTCTTCCTTTGCGCTAATATCCGCGCTTGCTGCCGTGCTTCCTGGCGGAGGCGCCGCGTCGTCTGGGAACGATCCCATGCCGCGTATTACGGATTTCCCATGTTCCTTGGCAGCCGGCATCGGCTTATCGACCGTATAAAGATTACTGGCCAAGAAGCCGCACTTCGTGAGGAACTCGTCTGTCAGCGACGCACGGGCCGCGGTCGGGACGTCGGTCTCTAAAACATGGTGCTGTACCGGCGGCGAAAATCCCGAACCACGAACATAGCCACGGACATCGGCCAGACTCATCCCCCGTTCGAGGATGCCGTATTTTTCCATGACCTCGATTGAGCGCTGCGCGTGCTCGTGATCCGATCCGGGTTCAGCTAAAACCACACTTTTGCCGGGTTTCAGAATCCGAAAAAACTGCTGCATGGCTTTCTTCCGGTCTGGAACGTGATGAAACGCCTCGTAGCATAGAATCGCATCGACGGCGCTGCTTTGGATTGGAAGATTCTCTGTATCAGCTACCACCACGTGCGGCAAAGATGCGCCTAGGCGGCTTGCGGCGATATCAAGGTACGCACGGCTGATGTCTACACCAATCGGTTCGAATCCAATTTTCAACAACCAGTCCGTAGTCCATGAATACCCGCAGCCGGCATCTAGCACCACCTGAATCGGCCCATTCCGCTGCAACAAAGGTAGGCAAAACGAGAACAGCCTGATCAGGTAGATGCTATGTTCCGGAGTCCAGTGGTTGAATGGCGCCTTGTAACCGGGATCGAAGAATGATGGATCGTCTATCGTGCTGGGAAGAACGATCTCGGCCCGCTTATACTTCCCCCCAATCGCGTCTTCAACCGCTTTTCCAGAGAAGAGGCTGGGCTCGTTAAGACGGTCAAAAAGAGCAGGCGGCAGAATCGTTCGAAGTCCGCTCAGAAATTCAAAATCGCGCTCAAAATTGCGGAGGTTGTCCGGCAGCAGCTCGGGGATGAAGTTCCGGATCGGATACCACCGGCCCGTTTCACCGGAAATCAACAGTCCCTCTTCCACGGCTGCCTCGTAATTTCGCGAGGCGGGCGCCGCTTCACATGCACTGCTTTGAAGGAAATCGGTGAACCAGGTGCGCTTGCTAAACGGCGGAGTTGGACCGAACATTGCTCCCGGCTGATTGATGCGATCACAATCGCTGAGCCGGACATGCTCTATACGAACATCGGCCTCCTTAGTAACAACGCAGGTCAGCTTCGTTTTCGAAACAGGACAGGCGATGAAATTGAGCAGCGAGTATCTCACGAATCTCCGGTGGGCCTAAGGTCAGCAAGAAACCAATCTACAACATTCCCCAGCGGGCGTTGCCCGCTCGTACTGGCTCATCAAGTAGTCCGAAACTCCTAGCCTTTGGTATGTACCATAATGTAGTTACAAAATGGTAACCGCACAACATGCGTTTCCAATGGGACGAAGTCAGGAGCGGCCGAAATCTCGCGAAACACAGAATCAGCTTCGAGACCGCCAGCTTGGTCTTCGAAGATCCGCACGTACTCGTCCGAGAGGATCGCGTCGTCGATGGCGAGGAGCGATGGCAAGCACTCGGATTGATTGGGGGCGTCGTTATCGTGCTAGTGGCTCATACTTATCACGAAGAAGACGGAGAGGAAGTGGTTCGTCTAATCTCCGCCCGAAAAGCGGCGGCGTCTGAAAGGAAAGCATATGAAGAAGCTTACTAGGAATCAAGGGAAAGAGATTCGTGCGCTGAAACGAATGAAGGACGATGAAATCGATTTCACGGACATTCCGATGACGCGCGATTGGAGCAACGCTGTGGTTGGCAAGTTCTATCGGCCCATAAAGAAGTCACTAACGATTCGGATAGACGCCGACGTTTTGGCATGGCTGAAAGCACAAGGAAAAGGTTACCAGACGCGAATCAACGGCTTGTTGCGAGAGGCGATGGAGGGCGTGAGGTCGCGCAAGAGATAGAGATGCCGATGACAGAAATGCGGGTCGGTGATCAGACCATCCGCTATGATCGCGATGCAACAGCATCGGTATACCGGACTCTAGAGCGCGGTTCCACTGAAGAGTGCGGATGCATCTTCTGCAAGAATTTCATGGCTCAACGGACGGGTGCCACCTCTATGGCGGCTGGTTCTATCTGGTGGGGAAATGGTAACGGCGGGCGACCGAAACTTCAACGCTCCTGACTCTCACCATTTCGTTTACTGGTTTACCTCGATTGGCCCGAGTGCGCCCGCGTTTCGAGGCGGACCGCGGTTAACCCTGGAGTTTACGACTCACCTCAAATGATTGCTTGGGGATGTGCCGAGCCGCGGGCGGCAGGCAAGAATGCCTGCCCCACAGATTAGGAATCGGCCAGTGCGGCGATCAACGCGCCCTTAGCCGAGGTATGCAGCGGATCGGTGGCCAGCCGGATATCCGTGGTCGCGATCGGCATGTCCGCTTCAAGCAGCGCCTTCTCGAATCGATCGCGGAATCCCGTCGGCAGCGCCGTCCCGCCGCTCAGCACGATTGGCAGCGCGCGCCCGGACTTGGGCAAATTCCGCGTATTCAGGAACGCCTGCTTTAAGCCCTGCACCAGCGATTGAATCATCTCGTCGTAATAGACGCCGATCACCTGGTGCAGCTTTTCGGCGAAGAATCCGTTGAAATAGAACGATTCCTCTTTGGCGATACGGATGTGATTGGCGCGCTCCCCGGTAATCGCGGCAGCGCTGGTGTCGATATAATCGCCGGCCTTGGCGATCGAAAAGCTCGACACCGGAACGGAAAGATATGAAACGCACACGTTGCACAGGCCGCCGCCGCAACTGATGCCGATACCGGTGAAGTTTGAGCTCTCCAGTTCCGAGTAAACCACCGCCAGACCCTCGTTGATGCTCTTGACCTCGTAGCCCATGTCGGCGAAAAGCTGATGCAGCGTGGCCTCGTGGTAGGTCAGGTTCTCTTCCGATCCCAGCGGCGCGGCTGGAACCGTGAAGCATAGCTTCTGGCCTTCCTTGGCCGGACCGAGCAGCGACTCGGTGATCTTACGCATCATGTCCAGGCTGTCGGGCTCGGCGGGATTGAGCAGCCCCTTGTCCATAGTGCGCCGCGTTTCTACATTCAGCAGGTCGGCGAAGCGGTCCGACTCGTTACCGTGCACTACGATCTGAGACCCGCGGACGGTATGCGGCACGCGCTCCTTGGCGAGTACATTCTCGGTGATCTTGGAGGCTGGAATAGTGACGAAAGCGTTAAGCTGAGTGTCGAAGTGGAAGTCCTCGCCCGTGCGCTTCGCCAGACAGATCCGGCTGGTGCCGACATCCAACCCTATGGCTGAATCGTTGGCTCGATTATGATGTTGCATTGTGTTTCTCCTTGCTATTACTTGCTGTCTTCAATGTTTCCAGAATTTCCCTGTATTTCTTTCGAAGGACCGACCGGTATTTCGCCACCGCCAGCCCGCGCGCCGCGGCTTGCGTGCGCATCTCGTCGTCGGCCAGCGCCAGTCCTTCCCAGAGCCGGACTCCGGTATGATGCACGAACACCGGATCGTAATCGAACCCGAAGGCGTAGATGCTGGGCGGCGGCGCAGTGTAGTTATCGCTCAGCCCGACTTCGAGGAACGGAAAGTTGCCCGCCCAGTCGGTGTGATAACCGATCAGCATATTGCCCGGATTCACCGAAACCTGTGCGTGGGTGACGCAGTTAGATTCCGGAAGGTGATATTTGCCGCGCAGCATTTCGGTCAGCACTCGTGCGGAATGAATCTGCGCGGGATTGGCCGAAGGGAGCTCCTCGCCGGACTGGGTCTGGGTCTCGAACGCGACCCCGAAGAAGCTGCTGTTCAAATTGACATAGATGACTCGATTGTCCGCCCAGATCGACATGCCGGCGTGGTCGGCAATGTCGGATTCCCTCACCACGCGGAAGACTTGTCCGAACCGATCGATCAGGAAGTGATAGGCATGGTGCTGCTGCACGTAAGACAGCACGCCCTTTCCGATCCTCTTCAATTTCGATGTTTCATCCTCTTCGAAACGCGCCTGGTCGCTCTCGGTGGTGTGGTAAACGATGCCCGCGGGCGTGGTCTGCCAATCCGGCTGAGCGGGATCGATCGCCGAACGTTGGTATACCGGGTAGGCCGTGCGGGGATCGCTTGAAACGGTGTAACGATCATCAATTCGCAGGCCGTTGCTATAGATTTCGAAGTCCTTTGTGTGCTCCACCAGCCACACGGTGGTGAAAACATCCGCGCCGGCCGCGGTAACGCGCGGAAGTGGAACGAATGATTCCCGAGCTTCGGTCTTCGAAGGCTTGTAAGCGATGACAAGCGAAGCCAGCAACAGCAGAAATAGCAAGATTGGGCCTTTGCTTCTAGACCGCCGAGCGGGCCGGGCCAGGCCGATGCGCTGCTGCAAGTAGCGTAAGCGCACGACCGGATCCTGGATGCGGTTCGCTCGCAGTTCGATGAGTTTCTGAGCTAAAGACTTCAGCAACACACGTTTCAGCCTGAAAGCTCAGTAATCGGCCGACCGGTACTCGAACCTTATAGTGACTAAAGTAAAACCTGCCCGCTTTTCCCAGGCGAACACCCTAGGTGGTTGAAAACACGCTAGGAATGCCGGGCAGCGGATGCCTGGCGAGCTCTTGGCAGGAGGCACAGAGCGCCTTTATAGAATCCTTCGGATTCAATCCCAAAGGCGTGGTCGAACCTGGCGCGGTAGTTCTCCCAGGCGATCGCGGACGTCAATTCCACCAGTTGACGCTCGTCGAAAATCTGCTTTAGCGCCTGGAATAAATCCTCGGAAATTTCCACCGGCGTATTCGTCATCGCGACTGCGTAACGCAGCACCAGCTTCTCAGTTCCGCTGAATTCAGAAGCGTCTTCGAAATCGGGAAGTGCCGCCAACTGACTTTCAGTGACACCGGACTGTCTGCCCACGGCAGATCCGATGTCGATTCAGAAGGGGCAGCCGATCAGCAAGGCGGTCTTGATGCTCGCGAGAGCCTTGAGCTTGGGCTCGACGGTTTCCAGGGCATGCTGCCCCCTCTCCATCTCGCCGACCGCTCGCAGCAGGCGAGGCTGATGTGCGGTGATGCGAAAAGGCAGGATCACGCGTCCCAGCCTCCGCTTAGTCATCCAATACAGGAAGCGGGTCAACAGTCCCGCCTCGCTGGGTTCAACGCCCTGGATTCTTGCCATGTCTCTTTCCCCATCGTTATTCTAGCCTGGATTGTAACCCCGCAAACGCACTAGGGTGAAATTGTTTTCCCCCGCGAACAGTCTCACCAATGCAATGAGGAACCTGGAAGCATGCCCGAATGAGTGGAACGCAAAGCAGTGTGTGTGCAAGGCCATTATCGAGACACCCAAAGGGCGCCGGAATAAATTCGATTACGATCCCGACTTCCGGATGTTCCAGCTGGGCGGCCTGTTGCCGGAAGGCATGGCGTTTCCGTTCGATTTCGGCTTCATCCCGTCGACGCTCGCCGACGACGGCGATCCACTGGATGTCATGGTGCTTATGGATGAGCCGGCGCATGTCGGCTGTCTACTGGACGTCCGCATCATCGGAGTTATTGAAGCTCAGCAAACAGAAAAGGGTCAAACTACGGAAAACGACCGGCTGATGGGGGTCGCAATTCATTCGTATAATCACCAGCACATCAAATCGCTGGACGATGTAGACAAGACGCTTCTCGATCAGGTCGAAGAATTCTTTATCTCGTACAACAAGAGCCGCGGCAAGAAGTTCAAGGTACGGGGCCGGCATGGGCCGAAGCGAGCAGCGCAACTGATCGACGCAGGAATCAAGAAATTCAAGAAGAAGAAATAGTAACGCGCCGCGTTGCTGCCGATATACCGCCCTGTCGTATTGCACCAGCCGCGCCGGGTTATCATTCAGACAGGAGTATCCCATGCTCGCTAAAGCGGCTTCTCTCCTGGTGCTGCCTGTGTTGCTCAGCGCCGCCGAAGTTCCCCCCGGTGCCCATCTATTGCTTCGAATGGAAAATTCCATCAACACGCGAACGGCGCAGCAAGGCGACTATGTTTATCTGCGGACCGCCAGCCCGATCAGTGCCGGCAATGAAATCCTGGTTCCGGTGGGAAGCTATGTGCAAGGCGTAGTTACCGGGTCGAAACGCAGTGGCCGCGTGACCGGACGTGCCCAGTTGGCGATTCGTCTGGAGACGCTCACGCTCGCGAGCGGCAAAGTGTACAAGTTCTCGCCGCATTTGAGCGCAGTGGAGTCGGGCGAGACGGGTCAGAAAGTGGTTGGCAAGGAGGGCACGGTGGAGCAGGCGCCCGGCCATGGCGAGGACGCCAAGCAGATCGCAATCCTGGCCGGTAGCGGAGCGGCCCTCGGAGGCCTGACCGACCGGAGCTGGAAGGGCGCTGGGATTGGCGCGGGAGTTGGTTCGGCCGTGGGCCTCGCCACGGTGCTAATGACGCGGGGCAAAGAAGTTGAGCTGCGGCAGGGTGCGACGCTGGACGTCGTTTTCGACCGAGCTGTAGCAATAGAGTAAGCGCGCTGGTTTAGTTGGTTGCGCCCTGGCTCTGTACCGGCGCAGTGGCGATGATGGTCGGCGCCGTATAACGTCCGGCCATGTAGGGGATCCAGGTCCAGAGTGGAACGCCGGAGACGGTTACCGTGTAGCGGGCGTCGCCGATGCCGGAGTCAGCGTAGGTGGTGAGCGTGACTTCATTCGCCGTCAGGCCCAGGAAACCGGGCGCCGATGTTCCACCGGAGGGCGTCGTGGTGGTGCCGTAGGCAACGTAATTCGATACCGAGGTCGCGTTCCAATTGTTCACCACCGCGTTGCGCACGCCGACTCGGGCGCGCTCAGAGATAAACTGCTGGGTGAGCAGAATCCGGCCCATATCCACGATAAACAGAATCATGGACACGGTAGCGGTAAATACCAGGGCCGTTTCCACTAACGCCGCGCCACGCTGGCCCTTTTTACGGGCTTGTGTTTTCGTGTCTTGATTTTGTTTGGTTAGCATACAATCATCCTTCGAGCGTACTAACAGGTCGAGCAAGTGATCTGCCCCATGTATACCGCTGTGGCACGGGGCTTTCCGTTAAAAGTGAAATTGGTAAACAGCGCGTTGATCGTGAAACTATTGATGGTGATCGTGATATCGGTAGGCATGGTGCCCTGCGGATTAACGCCGACAGTCACGTTGGAAGTGGATAGACCCGGAACGATCGGACTGGTTCCAGCCGTCGTATTCCCGTAGACCACCATGTTCTGAAGCGCTGTCGTGAATGCGGATGTGTTGGCCGTATCGTAGGTCATTTTGGATCCCAGCTCGGCTGCATCGGCTACCGATGTCAGGACCGTGTTGTACACGTAGAAGCTATAGCCGAACTGATAGATGCCGGCAAACAGCGCCCAGAGGATCGACCAGCCCAAAGCAAACTCCAGCAGTGCGTTTCCCCGTTCCGACTTTTTGGTGATAGTTTTCATGGCTGACACCTATTGGTACAACATGGTGGAATAAACCTTGGTGCTGTCGGAGCCGCCCGACGAATTTCCGTTCGAACTCGCGGGTCCGATATAAACTGCGCAGATCGGGCCGTCAGTTCCCGCATAACTGGGAAGCAGGAAGAAATTTGCGAACCCGACGATGGTGGTGGCGGCGTTGTTGCCGTTTCCACTCCACGCGCCCCCAACCGCTACTGTGACGATGCGGCGGCCGTTACCAGTGCCAGAGGCCTCGTAATCGGCATAGGTAGTGGAGGTGTCATTGGAATCCTGACCAGCCCGGGCGTTGAGCGCATCGAAAATGGAGGTGCCGCGGTTGCCTGGGACGCCCCCCAGCGAGCTTCCAGCAGATAGCGGATCGTTGGCGGCCGGATAGCCACCATATTCGATCGCCGTGCGGACATTGCTGTTGCTGTTTCCTTCCCCGATATCCACAAATCCATGCTCGGAAGGCGGGTTGCCGGGAGGAGTGAATCCCGCATCGCCGGCGCAGGTGGTGGTGTTTCCATTACCCCATTTGAGCGTGTACTGCTGGCCCGCCGCGAATCCAAAATTGGTCGTATTGGCCGCGTTGTGCGCGTCGGGAGCAAAAGGCAGCATCAGGCCGCTGGGCACGTTAGTTTCCGCCTGCTGTCCCCCCACCGCGGTAGATTGCAGCAGTTGTGAGGTCGGCAGATTGGGGACGACACCCAGGAAGTAAAGCGGCAAAGTCGCATTGGCTGTGACGTTGATGAAACGATAGTTGTTGGTCGCGTTACTAGAAGCCGTGGCGTAACTGTCGTAAGTTCCCGTGAAACTGGTCGCGTACGTGTCGGTGATGTTGGCGATCCTATTGACGTCGAAGTTCCAGCCGTTAGGGCGGCTGGAGCCCAGCGGCCCGGCCGTGGCTATGTTATGCGCGTTCTGAAGGCCCGCTTGTGACCCGTCCATCATGCGGCACGCGGCGATCGCGCTGGCGTCGACAAAGGTTTGCAGCTCGTTCTTAACGATAAACATGCGCCCTAAGTCAAATGCCAGCCCCAGCATCCCGATCATTACCGATCCGCTGGCCGCAATCAGCAACAGGCTGAATCCGCGTTGATTCCGCCGGGAGCTCCTGCGCGTCGGTTTACTCCGGTGTTGTTCAATAAGTTGTTTCATAATGCGTCCACATCTTCTTCATCGACTCAATGTAGTGTTTCAACATAGGACTTTGATACTGTCAACCCTGTACGCCGACGCCTTCGCCAGTGCATTCCCGGTGCCAAGTCAAAAATGCGCGGGATCAGCTATTTAGCGTTGCGATCGGACATCGTCGGTGAGACAACGTGGCGCATAGGCGGCAGATTGTCGCAGAAGTCTAATGCCGCGGTACTCAGGTGCGTAAGGTCTCGCCGTAAGGTTCCTGAGCCAGGCTGGCAGCCACATTCTCCAGTTCCCGCTTTCGGCTCGAGACCGTTTAGTACCTCTCGGTGGTCGCTTACAGGACTCTAAGGCTAAAGCTCTACGGTTCTCTAACCAAGGCCTGTCGAATAGAAGTGGGACGGGCTTTAGATCCCGACATCTCTATATGATTCGCCTACTTGCATTTGCCGCTACCACCACACTGGCACTGGCGCAGCCGCCGGGTCCGAGCATTAGTCTGCCGTCTCTAGGATACGTTTACGACGACAACTCCAAAGCGATCCGCCAAATCTCGGGAGTGCCGGGAGCGGCCAGCTTGGATTCTGTAGTCCTGGCTGGAACCTCGCTGAATTCCGCCTTTGTCCAGTCGCGGGCGCAACTGGCAATTGCCAACCTCAAAGACGGAGGAGTGGCGCTGGTTCAATGGACCGGCTCGCCACAGGTGACCGCGCTCAATTCCGCGCTAAGCCATGTGACACTGGCGGCGTTCAGCAGATCCGGCGACGGCGCGGCGATTTCGGACGGAACTACGGTGGAAGTATGGTCCGGGCTGACCAATACGCCAGCGCTGGGCGCAACGTTCAATCCCGGCGGCGGCGTCACAGCCCTGGCCATCACGGACAGCGGAACGGTGGCGGCGGCTAACGGTTCCGGATCGGTCGTCCTGTTAGGCGACAACGCTCGGGTGTTGACAACCGGCGGCGCCTGGACTGCTTTGGCATTCTTGCCCAATGGAAACGATCTGCTGGCTGCCGATGGAGCGGGGCAGACTCTGACATTGATTCAGGATGTTCAGAACACAGCCGCGGCCTCAGTGGTACTGACCGTTAGCGAAAAACCGGGCGCCTTGGCCGTTTCTGGCGACGGATCACAAGCCGCGCTGGGCCTGGCAGACAACGTGACTATTGTAAATCTGGCCAGTGGCGCGGCCAACCCTATTGCCTGCGGTTGTCAGGCGGCCAGCATTGATCTGCTGGTAGGGAACCTGGTGGCGCGGATCATCGACGCGCAAACCGGCTCCGAACTGCTGCTGGATGCCGACTCGGCGCAGCCGCGCATCGCGTCGCTGCCGGACCTGAATTTGGGAGCTGCCCAATGAATTACCCCGTGAAACGATCATCGCTCGCAATCATCGCGGCCGTCGCCGTTCTAGGTGGTTCCGCCGCCGAAGGGCAGGCCATAAGAACCAATGCCGGATTCAGCAGCCAGGTGCTGGCGGCGAACGACGACGGCTCGGCGGCTCTGTACCCGATGGGCTTTACCATCAATTTTTTCGGTAAGACCCGCAGCTCAGCTTACGTCAACAATAACGGCAACATAACATTTGACAGCTCGCTGGCCACTTACACTCCCTTCGGCCTGGATAGCACCCAGCGCGAGATTATCGCGCCCTTCTTCGCCGACGTGGATACTCGTAACCCGGCTTCGAAGCTGGTCACATACGGTCAGGACACTGTCAACGGTCACAAGGCGTTCGCGGCAAACTACGTTAACGTCGGCTATTATGCTGCGCATGCCGACAAATTGAACAGCTTCCAGGTGGTGGTGATCGATCGCAGCGATTCGGGTGCGGGAAATTTCGACCTCGAATTCAACTACGCAAAAATTCAGTGGGAGACCGGCGACGCCAGCGGTGGCGTAGGCGGATACGGAGGAACACCAGCAGTGGTCGGATGGTCCAACGGCACTGGCGACCCGGGCACGTCCTATCAGCTTCCTGGCTCATTCATCAGCGGAGCCTTTCTGGATGGAGGGCCGTATGCGCTGGTCAATCAGACGGTGAATGCAGCCGTAGGAGGGCAAACCGGACAAACCACCCCGATCTTGGGAAGGCTAATGTTCCGGGCGCGCGATGGCGTCATCAGCCCCGGCTTGACTATCACCAGCAGCAATCTTCCCGATGCCACGGTGGGTACCAGCTACACGACTTCACTTACCGCGACGGGAGCTAATCCACCGTTTCAATGGACTATGCTCCCCGACGTGACCGGAGCTCCCGGTTTGTCCCTGAGCGCCGACGGAACATACAGGGGCGTCCCCACGGCGCCCGGGACTTATAGTTTTACACTGAGCGTCACTGCCAGCGATGACGATGGTCCCGTTACCGCTTATCAGCGCGGAAGCATCACCGTCCGCCCTGGCGCGGTCACGATTCTCAACACTTGTCCGCTACAGGACGGCACGGTAGGCTCGCCATACGCGATCACCCTGCAGGCAACCGGAAGCAGTAGCGGCTATCGGTGGAGCGTGGACGATCCTTACTCGCTTCCCCCCGGCGTAGGGCTCAGCCCGGCCGGCCAACTGGCAGGGACGCCCATGTCACCGGGAACGTATATTTTCAATCTTCGGGCCGGCACCATCGCGTTGAGCACCACCCAAGCGGCGCAGTCATTGTGCCGGATGACGGTGCAACCCGCAGCCGTTCAGATGACCTCCGGTTGCGCCCTGCCGAATGCGACAGTCGGCGTGCCATATGCGGAAGTGTTGTCGACCGCTGGCGGCTACGCCCCTTACCGGTACAGCCTGGTCGGCCAATTGCCGCCGGGCTTAGCTTTGACGCAGGATGGCGTTGTCGCCGGCACTCCGCTATTCGCGAATGCATCTTCATTCCAGGTCGGTGTCACCGACAGCCGGGGCGGGCAAACTTCTCAGGCGTGCTCGGTCACGGTGAACCCGCCGGCCTTCAATCTTACGCAAGTCTGCCCGCTGCCGGCGGCTGTGACCGGAGCGCCTTACAACCAGACGCTCCCGCCGGGCTACGTCTGGTCGCTTTCCGGGACGCTCCCGACTGGGCTTTCGCTGACCCCCGATGGAAACATCTCGGGCACGCCCATGTCCGCCGACCTGGCGCGCTTCCTTCTGATCGCAACCGATCCAAACGGCAACCCGGCCGCCCAAATCTGCAGCCTGGCGGTGACCCGGGGTCCGCTGGCAGTCACCGGCTGCCCGCTTCCGGACGCAGCGTCCGGCCAATCGTACCAAGCAAGTCTCAGCGCCCTGGGCGGATCGGCTCCTTACACATTTACGGCCTCCGGCTCATTGCCGCCTGGGATTAGTGTCTCGCCCAGCGGTTTCGTGAGCGGCTCCTCGACCGCCGGGGGATCGTATCCGTTTAACGTCACGGTGCGTGAAGCTTACGGTCAAACGTTTACTCAAGCGTGCAACCTGAACGTAACTCCGTCGGTGTTGCATATTACGAGCGCCTGCCCTCTGCCCGAGGCGCAATTGGGGCAAAGTTATGCGGCGCGCGTGCAGGCTGCAGGTGGCGTCGCACCTTATCAGTTTGAGTTTCTCGGCTACCTTCCACAGGGGCTCCAGTCCGCGAGTGACGGTACGCTTTCCGGTACTCCCACCGCACTGGGAGGAGATGCCTTCCTGGTGAACGTAACAGATTCACAAAATAAAACCATAACCGCTCCTTGTTCGCTGGGCGTCGGATTGCCGGCCGTTCCGCAAATCAGCATCACGGGCCTGCCGGCGACTGCGCAACCAGCGGCGACGAATATCTCGGCGACCGCGCAACTTGCCGCGGCGTATACTCAGCCGATCTACGGGCAGTTCACTTTGAATGTATTGCCCAATGCGCAGAGCAGCCAAGGGGCGGCGAACCAGGCCGATCCCCGGTTGCGATTCGCCAATGGCCAGACCGCGATGTACTTCGTGATTCCCGCCGGTTCGACGCAATTCAAGCTCCCGCTGGTTTCAACCGGCACCGTGGCGAGCACAGTGATAGTTTCGCTCGTCAACGTAGGCTCATCGGGCGTGCCTTTGCCCCTGCATCCGACGCCTGTGATATTCAGCATCCCGCCGTCCGCGCCGGTGGTTACCTCGGCTTGCTATACGCCCACGTCGACCGGCGTTAACGTGCAAGTCAACGGCTATTCGACTACTCGCGAGCTCACCCAGGCAAACGTTACGATCGGGAGCAGTTCATTCCAAACCAACGTGAGCGGGATCGCCGCCGCTTACTTCTCCGCGCCGCAAACGATCCGCGCCGGGGGAAGCTTCTCCTTAACGCTGCCTTACCAGGTGGACCTTGGAACGCACAATACGATCGGCTCGGTTACGATAAATCTGTCCAACACGGTGGGCGCAGCGGGCAGCCGGACCATTCAGGCCTGCCAGTAAGTCAGCTTCTGGCGCTAATTCGGGAGGGCGGTTCCGGCTCTGATTTCATCGGTGGCGCGGCGGACCACTTTGTCGCCCGCCTGCAGGTTCCCGATCACCTCCACCAGGTCGCCGTCTTCGGCGCCTTTGCGAACATCGACCCACTCGGCGTGGCCATCCCGGTCCCTGATGACAAACAGGCGCTCGGTAGTCGTAACCACGCTGGTCTTCGGAACGAAGAGCGCCGGCCGCGATCGCCGCACCGGCCATTTCACCGCCGGATACATGCCCGGCGACAGCGTGCCGTCGGGATTGAAAACATCCAGCTCCACCGGCATGGTACGGGTCTTCTGATCGAGCGCGTGAGCCAGGCGAGCAATGGTTCCCGAATACGTGCGCTCCGGATAGGCGGGCACCTGAAAATCCACTTTGGCGCCGCGCGCGATGCCGCCGACATCTTCTTCCGGCACAGCCACCACCAGCCGTAGATGCGAGACTTGCTGAATAATCAGGAGCGGCTCGGTGCCCGACCCGACCAGCGCGCCCGGATGAACCAGGCGATCCGTCACGACGCCATCGAACGGCGCGGTGATCTTCAAATACGCCAGCATGTCTTTTAGGGATTGGACCATGGCCTCGGTTGCACGGCTGGCCTGACCGCGGGAATTGAGCAAGGCTTGGGCTGCATCCACTTGCTTTTCGGCCTGGATCAGCTCGTTGCCGGCGACCGCGCCCGGTGTTTCGGCGGCCTTCTTCATTCGCTCCGAGGTACTTTGCGCGGCCTGAAGTTGAGCCTCGGCCTGAGCGCGATCCGCCTCGGCGGCTTGAACCTTCGACTCGGCTTCGGCGATCTGCGCGGTCATCTCCGGGGCGCTCAACTCCACCAGAAGATCACCTTGCTTCACAACGCTGCCGCGATCCACCAGAACACGTTCGACATAGCCGGGCACCTTGGCATGCAGTGAGACGCTGAGGAAGGGTTGAAATTCGCCGGGGAGCTCGACGTTTCGCGAAATTGTTTTGGAGACGACCGGCGCAAGCTCGATGTTTTGTGGCCAGACAGGCGCCCCGATCAAACACGTCAGTATGGCGATCGTTTCAATGCGCTTCATAATATCGGCTCGCTGGGTCTGCCGGATTGAGCGACGGCGACGTAGTGGATGCTCTTCCCTGAAGAATGGCGTAAATCGACGGCAAGATGGTGAGCGTTGTAAAGGTGGAAAGGAGCAGGCCGCCGATCACAGCGCGGCCGAGCGGAGCGGACTGTGAACCGCCTTCCCCCAATCCGATGGCCATGGGGATCATGCCGAAAATCATCGCCGCGGCGGTCATCAAAATGGCGCGCAGACGGCTGCCGGCGCCTTCCTGAATGGCTTCGAAAACGGGCTGGCCCTCGCGCCGATGGCGTTCCGCAAACGAGACCAGCAGGATCGAGTTCGCGACTGCGATCCCGATGGCCATAATCGCTCCCATGAAGGACTGAACGTTCAGCGTGGTATGGGTTAGCAGCAAAATCACGAGCACGCCGCAGATTACCGCAGGAATGGTCAGGACGATGGCGAGGGCCAAGCGGATGGACTGAAAATTCGCGGCCAGCAGGAGAAAGATGACCACCACCGCGAGCAGCAGGCCAATTCGCAGCCCCGACAAAGTTTGCTCCAGCGCCGGAATCTCGCCGCGGAACTTAACGCTCACCGCTCGAGGCGGCGCTCCTGCATCGGCAAGCGCCTGGTTCAATTTCTTGGCCGCATCGCCCAGAGTCAAGCCGTGAAGATTGGCGGTCAAGCTGACGACACGCTGTCCGTTGTAGCGCTCGATAAGCCCCGGCATGGTTCCCAGTTTCAACGTCGCGATGTCGGAAAGCAAAGGCTTCGAATGTCCATCATGCATGACCGGAATGTCTCCGAGTTGGTCCACGCCTTGCATGCGGTTCTGCGGCAGCTCGACCTGGATCTGGAAGGCGTTGCCGGAATTCGGGTCGCGCCAGTAATTGGGTTGCGTGAAGCGCGAAGAAGACGTAGCCGGCACAACCGAACGCGTAACATCCGCCATGGTCAGGCCGAATTGACCGGCGCGGTCGCGGTCGATATTGATGTCCAGCGTCGGAAAGTTCATCTCCTGGGCAAACTGCAGGTCGCGCAAGAAGGTCAGCTTTTCCAACTTCGCTTGGACCTTTTGAGCATATTTGTAGTTGTCCGCCAGGTTGGGACCTTGCACCGCTACCTCCACCGGCGTGGGCGATCCGAAGCCCATCACCTGAGTGACGATGTCACTCGCCTCGAAAGAAACTTGAGAGCCCCGAAGATCACGGCACAGGTCGTCTCGCAATTTGTCGCGCAAAGCTTCGCCTCGGGGAGCGCCCGGTTTGAGCGCGATCTGGATGATGGCTTCCTGTGGACCGCTGGTAAATAAATGGATCAAGTCGACTGGATAGCTGGACGGCACAACACCCACGAAGTCGCTGGTGATCTCGACATTATTGGCGCCAATGTCGCGGTTAATGACGTCCAGGGCGCGGAGCACGATGCGCTCGGTCTCCTCCACTCGCGTGCCGGTGGGCGCTCGCAGCCGAATACGAAGCAAGGGAGCATTCACGTCGGGAAAAATTTCCGTTCCCAGGCGCGGCAGGAGAATGTAGATCAAAGCAAAGGAGCCGGCCAGGTAAACCAGCACCAGCGGCCAGCGAAGCCGCAGGACCAGGTTCAGATAGCCCGAATAGAAAGAGCGCAGATGCCCGAAGATTCCTTCCCGCTCTTCGCCGCGACGCCGCTCCTTCATCAGCCAGGTGGAGAAGACCGGCACCAGGCTGCTGGAGAGCAGATAAGACGCGATCATCGAAAAGGCAACCGCGAGAGAAAGCGGCACGAACAGTTGCCGGCCGACGCCGACCATGAAGAAAGACGGAACGAATACCGCCAGCACGCAGAACATGGAAAGCAGCCGGGCCAGCGCGGTCTGGCTGGTGGCTTGGAGCACGGCGCGCGCTCGCGAGATGCCGGGCAGCATCTGCGTGTGGATATTTTCTATTTCGACGGTCGCCTCGTCCACCAGGACGCCCACCGCCAGCGCCAGTCCACCGAGCGTCATGATATTGATCGTTTGTCCGGCGACCCAGAGCAGAACCACCGCAGCGAGGAGCGCGAAGGGGATGTTCATCACCACGATCAAGGCGCTGCGCCAGTCGCGCAAGAAGATCAGCACCATCAGGCCGGTCAGCGCGGCGCCCAGCAGTCCTTCGATGATCAAACCTCGGATGGAGTTGGTGACGTAAGGCGATTGGTCGAATTCCAAGCGCACGTCGGTGTCGTCGGGAAGCGCTTTTTTGAAATCGGGGATGGCCGCCTTGACGTGGTTAATCACGTCCAGGGTGGACGCGTCCGAACGCTTGGTGACTGGAATGTAGACGGTCCGCTTGCCGTTGACGTGCGCATAGGCCGTGACGATGTCGGTGCCGTTTTCGATGGTTCCGATGTCACGCAGATAGACGGTGGTCCCCGAAATGGGCCGGATAGGCGTGCTCAGCAACTCGGAAAGATTTCCTCCCAGCGCCGCATTGGTTCGCGCGATTCTTTCAAGCTTGCCCGTCCACGTATTACCGGATGGCATCACCAGCGTAGCCCTACTGACTGCGTCGACCGCTTCATCGGGCGAGATGCGGTATTGCTGCAGCTTATCGGGGTCGAGCGTGATGACGATGGTTCTCTGATTGCCTCCGAAGGGCGGTGGAGCGGAAACGCCGGGAAGAGTCGCGAACAGCGGGCGGACCCGGTTGAGAGCGAAATCCTGCAGCTCGCCCTGGGTGCGCGTCGCGCTGCTGAAAACCAGTTGGCCGACCGCGACGCTGCCGGCGTCAAAGCGAGTGATAAAGGGCGGTACCGTGCCGGGCGGCATGAAGGAGCGCGCGCGATTCACGTAGCCAACCGTCTCCGACATGGCTTGGCTCATGTTGGTGTCGGGATGAAATACCAGCTTCATGAGCGTCGCACCCTGGATGCTCTTGCTCTCGACGTAATCAATGCCGGTGATGTAGAGGAAGTGATATTCGAAGTAGTAAGTGAGATAGCCTTCGATCTGCTCCGGATCCATGCCACTATAAGGCTGCGCGACATAGATGGCCGGGTCACCGACTTGCGGAAAAATATCCACGGGCATGCGCTGAATGGCGAGCGCCGCAGAAAGCGCGATGGCGATCAGCGCCACGACCACGGTGATCGGTCTGGTGAGGGCGGCTAGAACAAAGCGCATGGTTTTGTCTGTCCTTGATCGCTTACTGGCTCACCTCGGCAACAAATGGCTGGATATCGCCGGCGGCTGCGGCGACACCCAGTAAACCGCGCCAGATGCTAAGCCGTGCCAGCGCGTCGTCGATCTCGGCCTGCGTGAGCAGCCGCTGAGCCTCCGCAACTTCGTCGATGTTTCCGAGACCCGATTGATAGCGGGCGGTCGATTGCTGAGTCGCCGCGCGCGCGGCCGAGACTTGCACTGGTGTGTTGCCTGCGATCCGCCGAGCGCCCTGGAGACTGGCAACCGCGCGATTCCATTGGGCGCGCAGATCAGTGACGATCTGCTGGTAGCGGGCGGTTTCCGCTCGGATGGTGGCCGATTGTGCAGTTTGCCGGGCCCGAATCGCCGGCAGATCCATGATGGGAAAGTTCACGCTGAAGCCCAAGGCATAGTCCTGAATGTTGGGAGCGAGGCCGTTCAATCCACCGAGCAGTCGGCCATCGAGTTCAGCGCCGGTGCCGCGAGCATAGGCGGCGGCTTGCAGATAGAAGCGCGGGAAATAGGTTCGCTCCAGCGCTCGGAGGCGGGCCTGCTCTTGTTCGACGACGGCATTTTGTTCTACGGAGACAGGATTGGAGGCGGTGTCGAAAGCCATGACGGGCCGGTCCGGCGGCTGTTGCAGCAAACCGGGCGCGAAGATATCTATCTGGTTGGGCTCTCCCCCCACGAATTGTGCGAGAGTCGCACGCGCGATTCCCGTGGCCTCCTGGGCTTGTATGAGCTGGGTGCGAGCGGCGGCCAGCTCCGCTTCGGCGCGCGAGGCGTCGGCCCCAGGGCGTAGTTGCGCGTTCACCAGAGCGTTGGTGGTCCGGAGAATCACCTCGGCGCGGTCGACTCCGGCTTGCGCAGCCCGCACGGTTTCCTGAGCCGCAGCCACTGTGAGGTAAGCGTTCACGGCCGACACTGCGACATCGAACTGGGTTCGCTTCAGCGCAGCCTCGGATTGATTCTTTGCGGCCGACGCAACGGCTACGTTCGCGTCTCGCAGGCCGAAATCAAAAGGCTCCCAGGTGACCAGGCCTCCGACGACACTGCCCCACGCTGTACCGAAATTGTTCGTGCCGATCACGGGGCCCGACATGGAGGGAATGACGCTTTGCGGCAACAGCAGCCCGAAGACATTGTTCCTGGTGGCTCGATTGACCTGCGCCAAGGCGTCCACGCGTGGCAGGTAGGCAGTACGCGCGAGTTGAATGCCTGCGGCTGCGGCGTTGATCTGCTCTTGAGATACGCGAATGGAAGGATAATTACGGACCGCGCTCTCGACCGCGGCGGCTATGGTCAAGGGAGTCTGTTGGCCGGGCAAAGCCGCAATGGCAGCCAGCATCAACAACATGAATCGCGCGAAGGTGCTCACTATTGGCCCTCGATGAGTTCCCGAAGCAATTCTCGTACCTTGCCCTTGGCAGCCGATAATGCCTTCCTGCCCCGCGGAGTGGCCCGGTATACTTTACGCAGCGACTTGCCGTTACGCTGTTCGGTGGCGCGCAGGTAGCCTTTCTTTTCCAGGCTATGCAGCAGTGGATACAGACTCCCGGGGCTGATTCGATAGCCGTGCCGCGCCAGCTCTTCGATCATGCCCAGTCCGAAGATCGGTTCCTCAGTGGCGTGGTGCAGGACATGCAAGCGAATCAGACCCGAGTAGAGGTCGCGGTCCGCGGTATAAACATTATCATCGGCTTTCGTTTTCGACATTCGATTACGAATAATGGTAGTATATCACACGGATATGGATCAGACTCCGAAGACACGCCGTAATTTTCTTTCCGACGCTGCTCTAGGAACCGGGCTCCTGTTGGCCGGCTGTAATCGTACGGGCGCGCCTGGCCATGCCGAGCCTCCGGCCGGCCCCGCCGATGTGACGCTGCGCATCGGCCCCGTGCTGGTGGATATCGCGAAAGATCATACCATCAGCACCGTCGGATACAATGGCACCTCGCCCGGCCCGCTCATCCGGCTACGCGAGGGCGTGCCTGTGACGGTGGATCTCTTCAATGAAACCGATACCCCGGAGCTGGTTCACTGGCATGGCCAGATTGTGCCTGTGGCCGTGGATGGCGCGGAGGAGGAAAAAAGCCTCTTCGTTCCGCCCCATGGAAAATTGCGGTATCGGTTGACGCCGCAGCCTTCCGGAGCGCGCTTCGTGCACACGCACGTGATGCCGATGTCGGACTTGACGCGCGGCACATACAGCGGACAGTTCGGGTTCGTCTACGTCGAGCCCAAAGCCAATCCCGGACAGTATGACCAGGAACTGTTTCTCGCGACCCACGAATGGGAGCCTTTCTACACCACCGAAGAGGAGGAAGAGGAAGAAGACGGCGCCGTGAAGAAGCCGCCGCCACAGAAGGACGAGAAGCCGAACGGTTGGGAGATCGGCTATCAACGCTTCACGATCAACGGCAAGTGCCTCGGATTCGGCGATCCGGTGCGCGTCAAAGAAGGACAGCGCGTCTTATTTCATTTTTTGAACGCAAGCGCCACGGAAAACATCCAGCTCGCGCTGCCCGGCCACCAGTTTCAGGTGGTCGCGCTCGATGGGAACCCGGTGCCGCGCCCGCAATCGGTGGATGTAATTGAACTGGGCACGGCGGAGCGGATCGACGCGGTTGTCGAGATGAAGAATCCGGGCGTCTGGATTCTGGGCACGCCCAAAGATGACGACCGCAAGAATGGAATGGGGATCGTGGTCGAATACGCCAACAAAAGCGGCGCGCCGCGCTGGGTGAAACCGCCAAAAAAGCCCTGGGATTACACGATTTTTGGCGAAAAACGGCAGGTTTCGAGCCCGGAAGAAGTGATTCCGCTCGCATTTGGCAAGGTCAACGGCGGGACGGGCGCGTTCAATCACTGGACCGTCAACGGAAAAGAGTTCGATCCGAAGGCGGAGCCGCGAATCCTCCAGAAGGGTAAGCGCTATCGATTGGTCTTCGACAACCAGACCGACGACGCCCACCCGGTTCATCTGCATCGCAACAGCTTTGAACTGACCAACGTGGCTGGCAAACCGACTGCCGGCGTTCTGAAAGATGTAGTGCTGGTGAAAGGCTTCAAGAAAATCGAAGTGGACGTCACGCCGGTTATGGAGGGCCTGACGCTGTTTCACTGCCACCAACAGCTACATATGGATTACGGATTCAAGCTGCTCTTTAACGTCACCTAACCCGCAATGCTGGAGCGACTTAGCGGGGACGACGCCGCCACAAGCCGAGCAAAATCGCTCCCAGGCCGGTGGCTAGATATATCGGCGTTCCAATCTCCGGCACGGCGCTGCCGAAAGTATATGTCACAGTTGCAGTCGCAGAGCCGGTAGTGGATTGGCCACTGGCGATGTTCCCGCCGCCTCCGGTGACGTTAAGCATAGTAGCGGTTAACACCGGGATATCGAAGTTGCCAGTGCCCGTATACGGAGCGAACAGACTGTTGTCGGTAATCGTCGCGAAGCCCGAACCGCTGAGGCCGCTAAATGTCCTGGTCTGACCCGCGGTTAGCGACTGGGATCCGGTGTTAAATGTCGCGGAGAACAGTGGATTGGCAATGATAAAGCCGGTGAGGGGACCGACCATAAAGCCCGAAGTAGTCGTACCCTCTGCAATCTGTGTAGCGGTACCGTTGTTGGTTAAGGTGATGGACCCGCTTACGGTGCCATCGACGGTAATCGCGACGCTGAGCAGGCCCAGCCCGTTGAACTGTGGGCAGACAACATTGCCGTTGAGCTCGGTTGGACCGTTGAGCGTGGAACACGTTACAGTCATTGTAGTCGCAGATGCTGCACCGGCGAAAGCCAGAGCGCCGATCGCGACAATAAACTTGCTTACAGAACGCATGATTGATCCTCCAATAGGTCTCTACAGTACCTCAGTACTGAGAGTACTAGTACCATGATAGCTTAAGCTGGGCTGAGAGCCGGATCAACTGGGAAAAGATCCAATACTACTTTAGTGATATAGCGAAATAAGAATGCGGAAATTCTTGAAAATATTGAGGTGGGGATGCTTTGTAGTGGCTTGCCTAACGGCGTTTGCTTATGGCCTCGATGACGCCTGGGCACGCTACCGGGGACGGCCAGTCGAACAAATGAAGGTGGACCGCGTATACCGGGCCATGAATCATTGGAATCAAGTGGAGTACTCGCTCGGCACCCCAGTCAGGGAGACGTGTGTGGAAGCGCTCATGCCACATTTCGGCTACGTGCCGTGTTGGTATCTCCAGCGGCACACACTCCGGTACATCGGTAATCCCTGAAGGTAGACGTTAAATGGCGTCCCCAAGGGGATTCGAACCCCTGTTATCGCCGTGAAAGGGCGGTGTCCTAGGCCGGGCTAGACGATGGGGACTTCCCGGAAGAAGCTACATCAACCACTCTAACATGCCGAAACGACACCGGCCCCCAAACCCTAAAGGGTCTTCAGATAAGCGATGACGTCGGCCTTTTCCTGATCCGAAAGCAGATCGGCATAGGACGGCATGCCGTTGCCGCCGGTATTGATCATGGCCTTGACATTATCAACATTGACGGCTTTACCGTTCTTGAGCTTGTCGTGTTTGAACAGACCTTTGAGCGAAGGGCCGATCTTCTTTTCATCCGTGTCTGTGTTGTGACAGACGGAGCACTGATCGAAGACCTCTTTGCCCTTTGCGGGATCGCCTGCCTTGTCGGCTGCAATGGCCAATCCGGTAAACAACAATCCGCCGATACCGAGGCTTAAAACTAGTGTGCGCATTCCAAGCTCCTAAAGAAAATATCTAACCTAACTTAGTCTACAATCTTCCCGCGCTGTTCGTCATCCACAGCTAAAATAGCACTATGGCAAAAGCTCTCAAAGAAGGTGACGCCGCCCCCGCGATTCGCGCCGCGGATGATGGGGGGCAGCCGTTCGACCTGGCGACCCTCAAAGGCAGGAATGTCGTTTTGTACTTTTTCCCCAAGGCCGACACGCCGGGCTGAAACAAGGAAGCCACCGGGTTCCGTGAGAACTCGAAGAAATTCAGCAAGACCGACACCGTGATTGTGGGCGTGTCGCCCGATAAGTCGGCCGCTCAGGCGAAATTCAAGGACAAGTTCGATCTGCCGTTTACTCTGTTATCCGATGTCGATCACCACGTGGCCGAAGCGTACGGCACGTGGGTGGAAAAGAGCATGTACGGCCGCAAGTACATGGGCATAGAGCGCAGCACGTTTCTGATTGGCAAGGATGGGAAGATCAAGAGGATTTTTCACAAGGTGAAGCCCGAGGGCCATGCGGAGGAGGTGTACGCAGCCTTAGCCGCGCTTTAGCGCCTCGATCGTGAAATCTTCATCTTTCATCGGAGCGTTGTACTGAAGTTTTTCGATCTTCAGGACGGTGCGGCTGTTTCTGCCCGGGTCCAGGACTTCTACGATACGCGGCGTCCAGATATTGTCGATTTTTTCGAGATTGGTGTAGTGGATTCGCCGAATCAGCTTGGCGCTCGAATAGTTCTCAATCTGCGCGGTGACATAGTTGTCTTTGCGTATCCACAGTACTGACGACGTGTATTGTGAGGACTTCAATTCTTTTGGCTTGGACTCGATCTTCCAGCAGAGAGCGCCGTCGATAGCCTCTTCGCCCAGCAACTTGTAGTCGAACAGGTTGATGTCTCGCTCTTCCAGGTCTTCGAAGCTGAAGTCGGTGCCAAAGAACCGCGTGGAGCGATCCTGCAGGGCGATGCGCCGTTCTCGCTCGATGGCGGGCGTCCACATCCATTGATCCGAGGAACGGTCGGGGTGGTTCACGATAAGCAGCGCCAACCCCCTCAACTCCTGCGGCGCGGTGAAGCGCAGAATGGCTTTGCTGGCGCCGAACGAGCCGATCCGCTGGTAGGTCCAGCGCTTCAAGCTGACGTTAGTGGACGACCCGATCATTTCCAGCGTGCCTTCGTAGCGCTCGGATTTCGCGCGGGAGCGATTCTGGGACTCGGTAACAATCTGGCGTGCGTCCTGCGCCAGCGCTGCGCCGATAACCAGGAGCGAGAATCCAGAAACTAGAAACCTACTCATATTCCAAAGCTTCGACCAGCGATCCTCGCACCGCCGATTCCGCGGGGCCGATCGCGGACAAGAAGGCGACAGCCAAAATCACGGGCAGCAGGACCAGCGAAATTTGATAAGGATATTCATAATCGAGGCGGAGGCCCGCGATATCCTCGGCCGAAATTCGCAGGCTGAAGTAGAGCTGCAAAGCGCCGAAGGCGAGGCCGAGAATCAAGCCTATCGTCCCGATAGTCAACGCCTCCAGCCAGATGGTGCGCCGCACCTGGCTTCGCAGGCCGCCCACCGCTTGCAGCACGCCTAGCTCGCGGCGCCGGTCCGTGATCGATACCGTCAGGGTGTTTACGATGCCCAGCACGGCCACCAATACCGCGACGGCGATCTGGACGTAGGTAATCCCGAACCACTGATCGGTCAAGCGCAGGATGTAGCTGCGGACATCGCGATTCGTCAGCACGAACAAGCGCCGCTGATTGCCGAATGTTTCGAGTATCCGGCGCTTCACATCCGTTTCGGGCGCGCCGGGGGCGAGGTAAATACGAAAGATGTTCACAGTGTCGTCGTTCCAATAGCGCTTATACAACTCGCGATCCATAAGGATGGAACCTTGCTGGTCGGAGTAGTCGGTGACGATGCCCGCGATCGGCAAATGCAGAACCCCCGCGGGGCTCGGGATATCGACCACATCACCGAGCTTGTAGCCGCGCAGCAGAGCAAAATTTTCGGAGGCCAGAATCGCCTTACCCTCGGCAGCCAGACGGAACATCTCTTTTTCGTCGCCCGCAACCGGCGGGAGAGTGGCGTGGCGCCGAAGCGCTTGGACGTCGGTAGCCACGAACATGATGGGCGTGCCGCGCACTTGAATTCGGGCATCGCGCACGCTTTGCGCTTCAGCGACTCCGGGGATGGCGCGCAATTGGGCGGTCATCGAATCAGGAAATCGAAAGCTGCGAGCGGTGAGGCTCTCGGTTGGCGAAATAAACAGATCGGGATTCAGGGCGACGTTGAGCCATTTGAAAATCGAATCATAGCTGGCGCGCGTCAAGCCGCCCAGAGCCACCACCAAGGCCAGGGAAAGCATCAACGCCGCAACGGCGCCGGATGTTCTGCGCGGCGCTTGCAACAAGCTGTCGACCGCGAGAGCTCCTTCCACCGGCCGCACCCATTTCAAGAAGGGACGAAGGGCGCGCGCGACCAACTGCGCCAGCGTCGGTGTAAGCAGCAACGCCGCCAGCACCGCCAGTGCATCGCCGACGTAGAAAAGAAACCGATACCGGCCCAGCAATGCGCACCCCAAAGCAAGGAGCGCCACGACCAGCGCCGCAATTCTCCGGATCCGGTTCTCGCCGGCGCTCAACTGCTGGTACTTGCCCTTCTGCAGCGCTTGCACGGGATCTACGCGGGCCGCATTGCGCGCTGGAATGAACGCTGCGATGACGCTGGTAATGACGCCGAGCGCTATAGCGAAGGTCATCAGCACAGGATTGGTTGAGATCTCGCCGGCCTTTTGCGCAATCCCAAAGACCTCGCCCAGGAGTGCGCCTATGTAACCAGTCATCCCACGCGCGATCAGGATTCCCATCAGCAATCCGGCGACGGATCCGAATAGCCCCGCTACAGCGCTTTCACCGAGGAACAGCGTTCGGATCTGACGGCGTGTGGCGCCTAGAGCCCGCAGAATTCCGATCTCGGACCGCCGCTGCGTGACCGCGATCTGAAATGTGTTGTAGATGATGAACATTCCAATAAACAGGGCGAAGGCGCTGGTAATGTCGGCGGTAAGCGCGTAAATCCGCGAGATCGATTCGAACTGCTGGCCCCGCGCCGAGGGTGCTTCCACCTGAAAGCCGGCGCCCAACGCGGCTTGAATCCTGGCCCGTACGTCATCAATCTTTGTGCCGTCCTTCACTGCCAGGTCAATGCGATCGAACTTGCGCCCACGCCCGAAGATTTTTTGTGCCGCGTAAACATCCATCACCGCGAGGTTGCCCCCGAAGGCGCTGGTCAGCCCTCCGGATTTCATGATGCCGCGCACGGTGAAGAGCTTTTCGCCCTGCATGGTGCCCATCGGTACTCTGCTTCCGATGCCGAGATGGTTCTCGCGCGCGAACGTGTCGGCAACAATGAGCGAGTCAGGCTGAGCCAGAAATATAAGCGGATCGTCGATAGCCGTGCCTTGGTCACCCTGCAGATCGTAGTCGCGCAGGCTGCGATCGCCGGTCATGTCTACGCCCAGGATCAGCACATCGCCCTGCCCCTTCAGTCCGGTGCTGACCACCGCCTCGATCACCGGAACCGCCACGCGAACGTCCCGTTCGGCTTGCACGCGATCGAGCACGTTCTCGTCGAACCCGGTCTCGCCGGCGGAGATTTGAAGCTGCGTCACACCCGCGATCTGGTCGACGGTGTGACGAAATGCAAACAGCACCGACTGATTGGCCGTGTGCATCCCGACGAACACT
>Ga0210386_10000153_pt1 | contig 58100 bp, 52 predicted proteins | sample IncBWH32OmetaG_FD_160091 | JGI IMG/M metagenome (GOLD analysis project Ga0210386, IMG submission 160091) | Forest soil microbial communities from Barre Woods Harvard Forest LTER site, Petersham, Massachusetts, United States - Inc-BW-H-32-O ...
TGCTTTTTACCGAGACGGTCTCGATCACCAATTGCGTGTTGCTTTGGAAGGTGGCCGCTACGCCAGGAGACGCGGCGTTTTGTCCCACCTGCTGCGCGCCGGCCGCGAGAAGAAACGAAAAATAAAGAGCAAAAAAGGATCGCATCGTTCAGAACCTCAAGCGCAAGGTGGTTTGCAAGCTGCGCATGGCGTTGGCGGGATTCGGCAACCCGAACTGCGAGCTGTTCGCGGTAGTGTTCCAACTCGGAAATGTGACGTGATTGAGCGCGTTGGTCGCGTCCACCCGGAATTCGAGGCCGAATCGCTCCGTCACCTGGAAAACCCGTCCGAAAGAACCATTCAGGGTGAACTGCGACGGCCCCGTGATCGAATTCCGGCCGGCATTGCCCCACTCGCCCGGCGGAGGAGCGGCGTAGGCGGCCGGATTCAGGAAGAGCCCGGCGGGAGCGTTGTAGAGCGGGGCGCCGGTGTATTCGGGGCGGATAGTTCCGGTAACGCCGGTCCCGGTGACGGCTACGAAATCAACCGGCGTGAGCGGCATTCCGGTGGCGGCCGTGATCTGACTGGCAGCGGTCCATTCCTTAAAAAGTGCACCCTTCCATCCGTTGACTAACGTTCCGCCGTGGATTCCCATGCCGGTCGTGTACTGCACCTGCACAGATAATTGATGCCTCTGATCGAAATTCGAAAGGGCCCGCTCAGCCCCGAGATCCAGCCAGTTTTGAGCGATCAGGTAGCCGCCTTGATTTCTTCCGCCCAACGCGCCGTCGTCGATCGATTTCGAGAAAGTGTATTGCAAGCTCGCGGTAAATCCACTCTGCAAGCGCCGGCGCAATTGGACCTGGCCGGCGTTTCGTATGGCGTTGCCGTTCGAAGCCAGGTAGACAAATCCGCTAGGGCACGTCGCGCAAGGATTCACGGCGCCGGAGGGAAATGTGTTGGGCAGAAACTCTTGTTGTTCGCGAGTACCCTTGCTGCCGAGATACGAACCAGTCACCACTAACGCTCCCGGCAGATCGCGCTGCACCGACATCTGCCAGTTCTGCGAATACCCAATCCGGAAATTTGGATCTACTCCGAACGTGTTGGGCGTGATCCCTGGCGAAGTATTGAAGCCGTTGGCGAGAGATAAGAGATTGCCGGGAGTACTTTGCACGCTCAGACTCTTGGAGAGCGGATACTGCTGTGCCATCTGGGTGGCGATAGGCGGGTACACCGAAGTGTTGTAGTAAACACCATAGCCGGCGCGAACTACCATTGACGACGCGGGCAAAGGGCGCCAGGAAAAAGCAATGCGAGGCTGAACCGCGCCTTTGTCGGGATGAATCAGCGAGTCTGGATACGTCTGGCCGGTAAGGGCACCGGTTGGGATGCTGGCCACCACAGGAGCTTCGGCGGTGAAACCAGGAGCGATGTCGAGATTCACCAAGCGGCCGTACTTCTCCGTGATCGGCGACCAGTATTCCCAGCGAACACCGAAGTTCAGCGTGAACCCTGGATTCATTCTCCAATCATCGTTGATATAGGACTCGTAGGTCGACGCGCGGAAATACTTGTCGGCGTTTCCGAAGGCGATCGAGCTGGTGTCGGGCACTCCCAGCAGAAATCCGGCGAAATCGTATCCCGCCGCCGCGCCGGTGAAGGTGAAAGTTCCGCGCGGGTCCTGCTGCGACAGCAGATTGAATTCCTGGCGGCGGAAATCGCCTCCAAATGAAATGTTGTGACGGCCGTGGGCCCAGAAGTTGTCGAGCGACACAGCGCTGGTCTGGTTGCGCGTGAACGCCGGCAGCCCATCGGAAAGACCGGAGAAGCCGCTGGCGAAGTTGAGGGCGGGAGGTCCCCAATTTATGGACTCTTGATTATTTCCGGCGATCTGCGCCAGCCCCGATACATTCTCGCGATTCTCGAAATACGGCGTGAAGCGCGATGCATTGCGGCTGAACTGGTATCCCAGATTGATGAAAAATCGGGGCGTAAAGTGATGTCTCCAGTTGGCGTTCAGGTTGAGCCCCAGCACGTCGCTCGTATCGAGAAATCCGAACAGATTGGGGTTGTCCGAGCGTGTGCTCTGGAGCGCGAACATTACGGAAACCTGGTCCTTCCGGCCGATGGTCTTGTTGAGACGTGTTTGCAAACTGTCCTGATGCTGGATATTGACGATGGGAATCTGGTAGTTGTAGCGCGTCTCACCCGGAAAGTTGGGGAGCGGGTAAAAGTTCAGTAATGCCAGGGCCTGGGGGCTGATTTGGTTTTGTGGAATCTTGTTGCCGGGAATGGGCGACCTGGTGGCGGGATCGAAAATCTGGACGGGCTGACCCTGCGCATTCAAAACCTGCGAGAAATCTCCCATTCGTTCGGCCGCGTCCGGCATGAGCCCCGTCCCGACCGTGGCATTGCGATTCCTGGTCCACTGGTAGTTGATGAAGAAATTCGGGCCGTTGCGAATGAAGTGCGGAATCTTTATAGGGCCGCCGAACGCGAAAACGCCCTGAGCGTGATTATAGGGGAACCGAGGCGTGTCCTGGCCGGTCAGCGAAAATGGACGGGCGTCGAGCGCTGAGGTATCGAAGATGAAGCCGAGGTTGCCGTTATAGAGTGACCTCGATCCGCGCCGGTTGTTGCCGAAGGCCTGCGCCATCGCGAATGGCGAACTGGCGGCATTGTTCGCGGTGCCGTTGATTAGGAAACCGTCGGCGGCGCGCTGGCTGAGCTCGTCATTAGCAGGCGCCCCAGCAGACGCCCCCGCATCTGGTTCCGCAGGCGCTCCAGGAGCTGCCGCGGTGGGGTTCGCGGCATTCACATCTGTTCGTTGGAAGGCGCTCTGCGTGTTGGTGGGAGCAGGCGGCGCGTTTTTCGCATTGCGCGGCTTTGCTTTGGCAGGCTCAGGAGCACTGGACTGGGGAGCAGGCGTGACCGCGGCCGGTGGGGGCGCTGGGGCGGGCGATGCGACTGCGTGCATTTCCGTCAGAGGCAACATCGTCAGATTCCACTCGGATACAGGCGCGTCGGCCACGACTTGAACTTGTTGGTGGAAAACTGCGAAGCCAGGCATCTCGACTTGAATCGTCCAGGTCCCGTCAGAAAGATCGGGGAAAAAATAGGCGCCTTGTGGATCGGTGATCGCTGTGAACGTTTTATCAGTCTGCGTCGCGGTCACCGTCGCGCCGGGAACTGGCAGGCCGCCGAATTTCACCAGCCCATGGTGCTCCGTGGCCGAGAGCAGAACCACCGCTAGGGCGGTGATAGCGCTGTATCGCAGAGAGTCGAAGATGCGCTTTCCGGCCATAGCTAGTCTTCAGAAGCTCTCTCGACGTGATCGACGACCAGGATCTCGACCCGACGGGTCTCGCGGTGGACCATAAGTTGGATCGGAAGCCGGCCCGCTACCCCTTCGGCTTTGGCTCGGGCCGCGACGTCGAATTGCTTGCGCGGGGCCGGGGACTGGGCCAGGCTGCTAGCGAGCGCGGCGGCCCAGACTAGCATGCGAGTGGCGGGATGGGGCATGAGGCCTGGACGTAGCTAGTTTTCCGAGGGTTTCTCTACCCGGTCGATTACCAGCATTTCGACTGGACCTTTCTGCGACTCCAGCCGGAGCCCGAGTTGTTCCTGCAAGGCCGTAAAAACCGAAGGACCATTGGGGTCGGGCGGTGGCGGAGCATCCGCGCCCGGCGGCGGCCCGCCTCCAAGCGGAGTGGCGGATTGACCAGGATCGGGCGTCCATGTGAGCTTGAAATCGAAATTACCTTTGAGCCCGGTGCGATCAATCACAGTGCGGCCCAGTTGGCTCGATAGGGTCCTGGTCAACATCTCCAGTTCGACGCCCTGCCCGGAGAGCTCGCCCCTGCCCATTCTCATCATCGGTCCGCGCGGGCCGGTCCCCTCCATCGCTTGAGCTTGCTGCAGCTTGGGGCCGCCCTTCGCAACCACCAGAGCATAGACGGATTGCTCTTTTGTTTCCCGGTGCAGGGTTAGCTGAAACCGCTCGGCCAGCAGCGCGCGTAGCCGCTCTCGCATCTGATCACCGACCGTCTTACGCTGCTGCTCAGTCATTTTGCGCGGATCGTCGGGCGGATTTTCCGCGCCCGCGGAACGCTCGGCTTTCGCGACTATGTCGAAGCGATCGGTATTGATCCATCCCGGTCCTCCTGTAATCTGGAACTCGCGCACGTCGTACGCAAAAGTGAGCAGCATTTTCAATGAGGTCCCGCCCGTCCGGAGACCGCCCCCGGGTTGAATCTGAATCATGGTCCGGCGGTCATCGGTTGCGCTCGGTTTGACGGATGCCACTTCGAAGGTCAAAGGGGGCGTACTGGACTGGCCGAAAAGTCCAAGAGCCAGTAGAAATACAAAACACGCCCCAGCAACTGTTCGAGTCATCGGGATCTCCTTGAAGGCCACGCTTCTATTAGAGTTTAAGACGGTTTACGAAGCAAAAGCGTTTGCTAATTCTCAGAAGGTTTTTCAACGTGATCGATGACAATAACGTCGACCGGGGCTCTTTGCGACTCTATTTTCAAGCCGAGCCGCTCGAATATCAAAAACAGAGTCGGCCGCGTTGGATCGGCCATAGCTATATCTTCTGCCGAGGGTTCAGCTCCTGGGGGCACCGGTCTCGGGCGGAGCGGCGCCCACCCCTCTGTCTCGACTTCAAAAAGTCCCTGAATGCCGCTCTTGTCGACCACAGGGCGATCCGACCAGTTCTCGACAAACATTACGATGTCTGAGACAGTGACCGCTTTGGCATGAATTCCCCGCCCCATGCCGCCCATAAAGCTATGGCAGGAAACTCCATAATTTTCGGGGCCTTCCGGACAATCTTTCTCTTCGATTTTGGCCTTTTGAAGTTTCGGCCCGTTTTTTCCCACGACCACGGCATACACCGGTAGTTCTTTGGCCTCGTGGCGCACGGTGAGCTTGAACCGATCCGCCAGGAGAGCCTGGAGCATTAGGTGAGTTTTGTTTTCCCGAGCCTTGGTGGACAATCCAGCCGGAACCGCGCCCGACCCGGCCGTCGCTTCGATATCGTATCGTTCAGATCGAATCCAATCCGGGCCTCCGGAAAGGCGAACGGACTGAAACGGAACGTCGTACGCACTTGCAATCAGCATAAACAGAGGCATGTTCGTCGCCGTGAATCTCCCGCCCGGAAGAAACTGCATTCCCGGGCGGGTCGTAGACTTGTTCGGCTTCACAGACGCTGCCTCGAAGGCCGACGGGCCGGGGTAGCCTGGCGCTGCACTGGTGGATGTGTAGCCGATGCTGTACTGATGGCGCAGGTCTTCTTCGATGGCCGCGAATACTTTACCGATCGGCTGCTTCTTGGAAACCTCGAAAAAGCGGCCGCCGGTCTCGCGGGAAATCCTTTCGAGCACCTTTTTGCCGTCAGGATGGTTCATTACCGGCCGGTTTCCGCCATATCCACCGTGGCGGCCGCCCATGCGAGGGCCGCCGAATCCGCCGAAATTATTGGCCTCGGCGTCCTCGAAGAGAATGGAGTAGACCAATGTGTCGGCGCGCTGGGCCGATTCCACGCACTCAGAAAGCGTAAGTTTGCTGCCATTATCTACCCCATCCGACATCAAAATGAGCGATTTTCGACCCTTTTGCTTCTTCATTAACTCGTCCGATGCCAGAAAGACCGCGTCGTAGAGCGACGTGCCGCCACCGCGGCGCCGTCCGCCGCCCCCCGGATACGTTTGGCCGCCGTTGCGCCGGCTCATCTGCGGCCGGTCCGAAGTTCCGAGCTGATTCAGCGCCTTTTCGAGCTGGGCTCGGGAAGACGTAAGATCCTGCAACAGCTCTACTTCGAAATCGAAATGAATGAGAAATGCCTGGTCCTTATCTTCACGCAACACCTGTTCCAGAAACCGGTAGCTGGCGTCGCGCTCATCGGGAAGGACCCGCCGGGTGCTGCCGCTAGTGTCCACCAGAAGTCCGAGGGTAAGAGGCAAATCGCTCTCTTGCGAGAAGTAGCGGATCGTTTGCGGGTGGCCATCCTCGTCCAATGCGAAGTCGTCTTTCGTGAGATTGCGTACTACTTGCCCCTGTTTGTCGCGCACGGTGGCGAACACCATAACTACCTTGACGTCGGTCGAAAAGGTAGCGTCGGGCTGATTAGGAGGGCTCTGCTGGCCACGCAGCAAGCGGGCGCCGGGTAGCAATGCGAATCGAGTAAGCACGCTTCGACGCGAGATGTTCATTACTTACTCCAATTGTAAAATGAGATGCGGTTAACGCGAAGCATCTTCGCGCCACAAGCCGAGAGCCTTCTGCGCAGGCCGGTCGGAAAAACTGAACAGCACCGATTCTTGCCGGGCTTCGTGCGTCACGGGACACCAGGATGGAACGACAAAGATGTCGTGCTCTACCCATTCGAATGAATTCTCACCCACCAGGCTGCGGCCACGACCCTCGGCGACGCAGAACACGGTCGCATCGGTGGAACGATAACTGGCGCCGTGGAATCCGGCCGGCAGCAGTTGCAGAAACGCTCCGATGGTCGGCATCGAATATCCGCCGGTCGCGGGATTGATGAACTGCATCTTTATGCCGTGGCTGGGATGCAGTGGACTGGTCGCGCGCATGTGCTCCAGCGCCTGAAGACTGCGCAAGTACGGATAGTTAAAAACGGGAATCGCCAGGCGTTCGGGCCTGGAATCGAGCGGCACCAGATTGGCTCCCTCGTCAACCGTTGTCTGGGTTGCTTCGGGGTGCTCGGCAAAGCTGGCATCAAAGCCATTAACGATCGGAATATCGAGGCCATCGAGCCACACCACGGGCTTGCTGCTCGGATTGCCATGATCGTGGTGCGTCCAGGAGGGCGTGAGGATGAAGTCGCCCGGCCGCATCGTCACCCGCTCGCCATTGACCGTTGTGTACGCCCCTTCGCCTTCGATAACAAAACGCAATGCCGCGGCTGAGTGGCGGTGGCTGGGTGTAATCTCCCCGGGCATTACTAACTGAAGGCCGGCATAAAGGCTCTGAGTGATCTGGGATGCGCCGCGGAGCCCTGGATTCACCAACATCAACACCCGGCGCTCGGCTTCTTCCGCGGAGATCAACGTGCCGGACTCCATGAGCAGTTGTCGAACTTCTTCGTAGTGCCATACCACTGGAAGGGAAGCCGGTCTTGGCTCGGGCGTGATGATCTGACCCAAGACTTCCCACAACGGTGCGGCATTGTTGTCCCCCAGGCGCCGGTAAAACTCCTGGCGTTGGACCGATGTCTCGGGTTTGGCGTGGAATGCTGCTGCGTTCATTTGCTCTCCTATGCGTGGCCGATCGCGGAAAAGTCGGACACCGCGCACACCTGCACTTCCATTGTGCCGATTTTCTCGATCGAAGCCAACACCACGTCCCCGGGCACGATCGGGCTGACGCCCTCCGGAGTTTGTGTTGGAACTTTGCCTGACGCCGCCATTGACTGGGATGCTCAAATCGAAGTTACCGGGATTCGGAATTTCGCCGGCGGTTACCAGCCGCGGAACGTCGGCCCGATCGCACAGCCGGCAATGGAGCTCGTGGCTTTCAAGAAAACGGCGGCTTTTTGGATCAAAAGGGTATTTATAAGCAGGCGCAAGGGAGTGGCGCGGCTAAGGTGCCCGGACTTCAGACTGCATACGAGGCTCCCGCGACGCCCGACCTGGTGGTGAAGTGGGAAGGCGAGAGCCCCGAGACCGCAGCTGGGTGGGTGGTCGCGCTTCTGGAGAAAAAGGGCTATATTCGGTAGACATGTGGATCGGGAAGTTGATTCCTGCATTGATCCTGTGCGCCGGTTTACAGGCCCAAAATCCGGATCGGCCCGACGACGGCGTTCGACCGCTCATCGGCGATCCGTCGAAGAAGATGGCGGGCCAGGCGGCGCCCACGCCACGCACCGCCGATGGCAAACCCGACCTCTCGGGAATTTGGGAACCGCCCGGAATCCGGTTCGCGCTCGACATCACCTCCGGCTTGAAAGAGATTCCGTTTACGCCGACGGCCGCCGCGATATTCAAGCAGCGCAAAGAGACCAACGGCAAGGATGACCCGGAAGGCTTCTGCCTGCCGCCGGGCGTACCGCGCATCACCTACACTCCGTATCCATCGAAGATCATCCCCATGCCGGGGCTCATGCTCATCCTTTATGAAGCGGGCACGCGCGCCTATCGCCAGATTTTCATGGATGGCCGTCCGTTGCCTAAGAATCCAGACCCAACCTGGTTCGGTTACTCAGTGGGCCATTGGGACGGCGACACTCTTGTAGTAGAGACGAGCGGGTTCAACGATCGCACGTGGCTGGATGGCGACGGGCACCCGCACAGCGATGCGATGCGCGTCACCGAACGATACCGGCGCACGGACTTGGACCACATCGAGTACAAATTCCTGATCGACGACCCGAACATGTATACCAAGCCGTGGGGCAACACCACCGTCCTGTCGCGCATTCCGAATTACGAGCTAGTGGAATACATCTGCAACGAAAACAATCGCGACCTTCCGCACCTGGTGGGCAAATAGCCTCCCTCAGGCGAACTCGACCCATTTCGCGGCGGAGGCCGTCGCTACCCATAACAGCAGGGATACGGCACCTGCAATCTTGCCATTCACTCGAGAATCCTCAGCGGTTGCTTGGCGGTGAATCGTGAAGTGAAAAACTACTGCTAGCAATAGCAGCGCCATTTTTGTCCAAAAGACGCGGCTGTGATAGCACTTCATCGCTTGCGAGGAAAGCAGTAGTGGACCCGTTGCCACCATCACGGCGAAGCCGGCCCAAGTGAAGGGCGCGAGTCCTTCCGCAATTCGTGAGACGGGTTGGCGCCGCATGCCGATGCCCATCAGCCCGACGTCGACAATCAGGATCGTTCCCACCAACAAGGCGAGGCCCAGCAGATGAACGATCTCGACGGAAGTATAGAGCGGCACCGAGTTTCGCAGCACATCGCCTGCCCCCGTGTGATCGAGCCACTGGAAGAACGACAGAAGAGACATTACTTCGTTTCGTACCCAATCGCCCGGCCCATCGCGATGATGCCGATCCAACAAGTCAACGACAGCGCACCCGCTAATCGGGCTCGCGCCGATGTGTAAGCGGTCCGATGAAAAACCAACATGTTTATGCCCGCGATGATCAGAAGCGCCAGCTTGATTCGAAAGAACAGGCTGCTATAGAGCTTTACCGCCTCGACGACACCAGCAAGGCGCCAGTGACGAACATCATCGCGAAGCCGGCCCAGGTCCAGGGGAGCACCTGCGCTAAGACAGCAGGGACCGGTTCGCGCCGCAAAGCGAAACCAAGCAGGCGCAGGTCGGCTACGGCGATGGTCCCGGCCATGAGGACAATTCCGACAGTGTGAATGGTTTCGACGATCGGAAACAGCCAGATCGATTGGCGAACTGTCACGCCTACAGGCGTGTTCTCGAGCCACTGGCAGATTTGCAGAATCGACACTTGTTCACTATTGTGGCAGTCTCGCCGCACAGGCTGTGTTAGCCTGACCATTTCATGCCCGCCGCCGGCCCCGGCCGCATCTCCAATTTCGTCAAGTGGACCATCTGTGTGGTAGCCTCGCTCGGTTTTCTGTTCGACATCTTCGTCGTGCTGGTAGGTCCGCTCATTTTGCAGCCGGCGCTCATCGAGCTTGGAAACCTGACGCCCGGCACGCCGGATTATCGCGACTGGGCGGGGAATCTGTTCTGGATTCCTCCATTGGCAGGAGGGTTCTGCGGACTGTGGGGTGGCTATCTGGCCGACCGCTACGGCCGGCGGCGCATCCTGACCTGGAGTATCTTGCTTTATGCGTTCGCGGCAACTGCTTCGGGCCTCGCTACGCAGCTCGAAACACTGTTGCTCTTCCGCACTCTTTCTTTCGCCGGCGTTTGTGTGGAGTTCGTAGCGGCAGTGGCATGGCTAGCCGAATTGTTTCCCGATCCGAAAACGCGCGAAGCGGTGTTGGGCTACACCCAAGCCTTTTCATCGCTGGGCGGTGTGCTGGCGGCAGGAGCCTTTTTTGTCGCGAACCGCTTTGGACCAGGCTTGCCGTCGATTTACGGAGGCCACTCGGCTTGGAGGTACGCTCTCATCGCCGGTGTCGCACCGGCTATTCCTCTCGCGATCATCCGTCCTTTCCTTCCCGAGTCGCCGCAGTGGGAGCACAAACGCATCGAAGGAACGCTGAAACGCCCGAGCGTTCTGGAATTGTTTCGTCCGGCGTTTCTACGTACCACTATAGTTACGGCGCTGCTGCTGGCCTGCGCTTATGGCGCTGCGTTCGGAAGCATTCAGCAATCGCCTCAGATCACGGCCGGGTTGCCCGAGGTGCTGCGTATGTCGCCATCCGCGCGCGGGCAAGCTGTTTCAAGTATCCAAGGCATACAGGAAACTGGTGGGCTTTTCGGACGGATCGCGCTAGCCTCGCTCGCGCTGGTGATCGCGAGCCGTCGCCGGCTGCTGCGCCTGTTCCTGATCCCTGGCCTGGTGATCACGCCGGTCGTTTTCATCTTTATGGCGACGCACAGCCTGAACATGTTCCGTATAGGCATCTTTCTCGCCGGTTTCACGACGGTTGCGCAACTCACGTTCTGGGGCAATTATCTGCCGCGTGTTTATCCGGTGCACCTGCGGGGCACTGGCGAAGGTTTTGCGGCCAACGTCGGCGGTCGTATGCTGGGCACGTTCGCCTCCTTCATGACGAATCACCTGGCGGCCGTGATGCCCGGAGCTTTGCCGTCGATCAAGCTCACTTATGCGGCAGCCGCCGTCGGCTTCGGCATCTACGCTCTGGCCCTGGTGCTCACTACACGGCTCCCCGAACCCCCCGAAACATTAAATTAGGGACAGTACACTCAAATACCAATTTCCGGCCGCCGCTTGTGCTAGTTTCGATCCATGATCCAAACCCAAGTGGCCGACCGCATCGCGACGCTCACCTTCCATCGTCCGGAAAAACTGAACGCGCTCAGCCAGCAGCTCATCTCCGATTCGATCGCGACCCTGCACGCCTGGAGCATCGACCCAGCCATCGGCGTAATCATCGTCACTGGCTCAGGCCGTGCCTTTTGCGCCGGCGGCGACGTCTCCAGCATGGCCAAGGACACCGGCCGGCCGCTCGAAGAAAGCATCGACGGGCTCCGCGCCTGGCAGGAGCTTTCGTGGCTGCTTTATAGCAGTCCCAAGGTCACTATCGCTGCCGTAAATGGTTTCGCAATGGGCGCCGGACTCGGCGTTTGCCTGGCCTGCGACCTCCGAGTCGCATCCGACAAGGCGAAATTCGGCACCGCTTATGCGAAGGTCGGCTACGGCGGAGACTTCGGCACCACCTGGCTGCTTACGCATTACGCTGGCGCGCCCAAGGCGAAAGAACTGATGTTCCTGGGCGACATGGTCGACGCCGCGGAGGCACACCGCCTCGGTTTGATTAATCGCGTGGTCCCACACGATCAGTTCGAGGAGGAGGTACGCCAGTGGGCGGCGCGCATCGCGGCAGGTCCGCTCACCAGCTTCCGCTACATGAAGGCCAACATCAATCTCGCCACCCACACCGATTTCCGCACGCTGCTCGATCGCGAAGCCGAAACACATATGCGGTGCGGCCAGACTAATGACCACAAGGAAGGCGTACGGGCGTTCCTTGAAAAACGCCCGCCGCAGTTTACAGGGCGATGATCGGCAAGCCGATGAGCGATTATAAACAAATCCTTTACAGCAAAGAAAAACGCGTGGCGACCGTAACGCTGAATCGTCCTGAAAAGCTCAACGCTTATTCGGAAATCATGGTTCACGAGATCCTGGACGCCCTTGCCGATGCCCGCGACGACGATGAGATACGCGCAGTGATCCTGACTGGGGCCGGCCGTGGGTTCTGCTCAGGCGGCGATATCAGCCGTGATTTCGAATATCCTGCCCGGTATCGCGGCCACCGCCTGGAATCGATGCTTGAGATGCGCGAAAACATGCACCGATTAGTCACCTTCCTGCAAAGCTTCGACAAGCCGGTCATCGCCGCCATCAATGGACCGGCAGTCGCTGGCGGCCTCACACTCGCGCTCTCCTGCGACTTCCGAATCGCCGCCGAAAGCGCCCGGCTGGGCGATACCAGCTTGAAGTTCGGGCTGATACCGGACGAAGGCGGCGCCCACCTGTTTCCCAAATTCATGGGGCTCGAGCGCGCGCTGAAGATGTCGTTGTTCTGCGAAGTCTACATGGCTCAGGAGGCCAAGGACCTCGGGCTGGCCACTGAAGTTGTCCCGGACGCGGAGTTGATGCCGGCTGCCCGCCGCTGGGCTGAACGATTGGCCGAAGGCCCGCCGATCGCGATCCGCATTACAAAGCGCATGATGTACAAGCAGCAAAGCATGAGCCTGGACAATGCGCTGGAGGACGCGGCCCTTTCGACTATCGCCGTCAACTACACCAACGACGTCAAAGAAGGTATCGCCGCTTTTCACGCCAAGCGCAAGCCCGATTTCAAAGGCACATAAACAACTGTTACGCCAACTCCATAAAAAGCAAACTTAGTGATATATTCTTAACTACGTATTCTGGTGCGTTGTACTAACTCGCAGTTCCAATACAAATGCTAAGGGAGTACAAATGGGATTTCAATTTCACAAAATATGTTTAGGCCTGCTGCTGCTCGTGGCAACAGGCTTCGGCCAGAACATCCGTGGAACACTCCTCGGCACGGTTCGCGATCCATCCAGTGCAGTCATCAAGGGAGCGAAAGTCACGGTGCGGCACATCGAAACCGGCTTGGTTCGCGAAGAAACAACCAACGATGCCGGCGAATATCTCTTCACCCAGTTACCCGTCGGTCATTACGACATGACCGTCGAACAGGCCGGCTTCAAGAGGGCTGAGCGGCCAGGCATTCTGCTCCAGGTCGACGAAAGGCAGCGCGTCGATATCGACATGTCCGTGGGAGCCGTGACTGAAACCCTGTCCGTGGAGGCGGCGGCGCCCGTGATCCAAACCGATTCGGCCACAGTGGGCAACGTGGTAGATAACAAGAAAGTCACTGAGCTCCCGCTCAATGGGCGTAACTTTTTGCAATTGGACCTGCTGGTGCCCGGCGCCAACCAGGGCGTGAAGGGTTCGCAAAACCAGACCCAGGGCGGATCGATTTCCGTGAACGGCGCCCGCGAGCAGGCCAACAATTTCCTGCTGGACGGCATCGATAATAACGACCTTGCGATTAACCAGTATTCGGTGGCGATCTCCACCGAGGCGATCCAGGAGTTCAAGGTGCAGGGCAGCACTTATTCAGCCGAGTTTGGTCGCAGCGGCGGCGCACAGATTAACATTGCCACTAGATCCGGCACCAATCAGTTTCACGGCGTGCTGTACGAATACTTGCGCAATGCCGATCTGGACGCTAAAAACTTCTTTGATGTTCCGGGGCCGATCCCACCGTTTAAGCGCAACCAGTTCGGCACATCGGTGGGAGGCCCGGTGATCAGAGATAAAACGTTCTTTTTTTTTAATTGGGAGAGCACGCGTGTCCGCCAATCGATCACGCGCGTAGCCACCGTGCCGACAGCAGCCATGAAGAACGGCGATTTCTCGGCGCTGCTTCCAAGCACGATCATTTACGACCCATCCTCGCTGCAAAGCGTCAATGGACAACTGGTGCGCACGCCGTTTCCGGGCAATATCATTCCATCGGCGGATTTTAACAAGGTCGGCCAGGCGTTGCTCAATCTCTATCCGAATCCCAACACGTCCGTGGGCGCCGGCTCCGGACTTTACACCTCTAGCCCAGGCAAGCTCGACGACTTCAACCAATACACCGGACGCGTCGATCATCGTTTCGGCCAGAACGACAACCTCTTCGCCCGCTATTCCTTTATCGATGAAAATCGCTTCGATACGTTCGACCCCTTCTGTTCCCTCACCAATGTTCCCGGCTGGGGCTGCAATACATTGAACGGCGGCCAGAACGTGACCGTCAGCCACGTGCACCTGTTTGGGGCGAACAAGGTGAACGAATTACGGTTGGGGTTCAATCGGACTCGCGGCGGAATCTTTCAGCAGGACCAAGCTACCGATCTGTCCACTCAGTTGGGTATCATCGGCACTTCGCGCAGCCCGATCGACTACGGTTTGACCCGCATCATTCCGGCGGGATTCGACACCATCGGAGACGGAGGCAATCTGCCGCAAGACCGCAAGGACAACACCTATCAGGTGACTGACTCCTTCGCCTGGACAAGGGGCACTCACTCCTTCAAGTTCGGCGGCGACTTCCGCCGTTTTCAGTTGAATCTTTTGTTCGACTCCAACGCTCGCGGCACCATGAACTTTGATCCCTTCTACACCACGTCGGCCGCCAACGGCGGAACCGGTGGAAACAGCATTGCCGAGCTGCTACTCGGTCTACCGCACCTGTCTTCGGTAAGCCAGTCGTTCGCGGGCCCAACTGGAAATACGGTGACCGGTTTCCGCACCTATTCGCTGAATTATTTCGTTCAGGACGATTGGCGCGTTCTTCCTAATTTGACTTTGAACTTGGGGCTGCGCTGGGAATACAACAGCCCAGTGATCGATAAATACAATCATCTGGGGACGTTCGATCCCAGCGTCCCTGGCGACATCCGGGTTGCAACTTCACAGAATCCGTCTCTGTACGATGTATCGAAGAAGCAGTTCGCGCCGCGACTTGGATTTGCTTACACCCCGTTTGGACAGAAGACTGTGTTTCGCGGCGGCTACGGCGTCTTCTGGGATGACAAGCTGCTCAACGTCCTGCTCACGCCGGCACTCAGTCCGCCGTTTCTAGTTCCTTTCAATTTCAACCCCAGCACCAACGGCGTACCGAATATTGGCATCTCAAACCCCTTCGGGGGCACGGCTGCCGCGGGCGGTTTCCCCTCGTCCACTTGGCTGGAGAACCCGTTCAAGAACGGCTACGTGCAGCAATGGAGTTTCAATATCCAGCGCGAGCTTCCGTCGGCGATGGGCTTTACAACCGGTTACGTAGGATCGAAAGGAACGCATCTCGACCATCAGTACAATGCCAATTTGCCTGCGCCCTCCACGCTTTTCGCGCAAGCCAACCGACCCTATCCGACGTTTGGCAACATTACGGTGGACTCAGCATCCGCGTCGTCCACCTACAACGCTCTGCAACTTTCGCTCGAGAAGCGGTTCTCTAAAGGTCTCAGTTTCCTGGCGGGCTATACCTGGTCCAAGGCTATCGATGACGGCTCGGCCTGGAATTCCGCGATGCTCAACGTATTTAACTTCCACGCCGAACGAGGTCTGTCGACGTTCGACACGCGGAATCGCTTTGTGGCCAGCTACACCTATGACCTGCCCTTCGGCCGCGGCCGCACATTCGGCTCGAATTGGTCTGGCGTTACCAACCAAATCCTGGGTGGATGGCAGACCAATGGCATCCTGACTTTCCAATCCGGCAATCCGCTGGACGTTCAAGTCGGCCTGACGACGCTCACCGGAACGAACACCGCAACGCGCCCGGATGTCATCGGAAATCCGAACAACTTCAATCATGACCCGGCGCTGTGGTTCAACACGGCGGACTTCATCCGTAGCTTTCTGGGGCGTTTTGGCGACGCGGGCCGGGATGTAGTGATCGGACCGGGTACAGCCGATTTCGATTTCGCGCTGCTGAAGCGCTTTCCGCTGTTCAGCGAGAATCGCTACCTTCAGTTCCGGAGCGAGTTCTTCAACATCGCCAATCATCCGAACTTCGACAACCCGAACGGCACCCTGGTTAGCCCCTCCTTCGGACGCGTGACCTCGGCGGGCGCTTCCGATCCACGGCTCAGCTCACGGCAGATCCAGTTCGCTCTACGGCTGGTCTTCTAGGAAATTCGCAAGAATTCAGGGACGCTTCGGGCTCGCTCCGAAGACGCATCAACCGGTGGCCTTCAGATGCTCAGCAGGTGGGCCTTCACCGGAGCGTTGTTCAAGCGCGACAAAGCCAGGCTGTACCAATGTAGCTGCCGTTCGTAATGAGCGCGATTAGCGGCGATGTCGGCATCAGTCTTGAAGTCGACGATATGCCAGCACCCTTCGGTCTCGAATGCGAGATCGATCACGCCCTCCAGCACGCGCTTGGAATCCAGCTTCAGAATGACCGGCAATTCGCGATGCAGTTGGGGCGCCCCACGCGCTGCCGCCAACAGCGGATGGCCGAGCGTCGGGGCGACGGCGTCGATTGCGGCTTCCACCTCCTCGGCGGTCGCACCGAGCAAGCGGCCGTGAACTTCAGCCAGCGATGCCAGCGTTGATCGATCCGAATCGAGCGGCGCGTCCCGCAGAATCGTATGAACGAGGGTTCCAAAACGCGGGCCAGTGGGCCGGCCAGCCGCTTTCGCGATGGTCTCGATCGTCACTTCGACCGCGAAATCCACCGGTGACTGTGACGTTTCGGTAGCGGTGAATACATCGAACTGCTTCACTTGCGCTACGCCAGAGACCTCCTCACGCTTCTTCAGCCAACGCCGGTACGCAATCAGGCTAGGCGATTCCTTTCCCTCGCCATCGGCCGCGAGGATCTCTTGTTGGCGAAGCCCCAGACTCGGCGGGGGGTTGAGCTTCAACGTTCGCGGGTCCCACCAGACCACTTCGTGCGTGCCTTGCCGCGCCGCGTGCAAGCCCGGCTTGACCGATGGCTCATCACTCGAAAAGAGCGGCCGGTCGACCACCGAAGCGTCGCCGAATTTCGGGCATCCAAGCGCTCGGTTGGCACTGCGATAGCGATCGCGCGCCGGGTAGATCGCTTTGTTGAGCGGACCGAGCCATCCGTCCTGCTCTTCGTCGCCGACCGCCGGCACAATCAACAAATCGCGGGCCCGCGTTGCGGCTACGTAGGCCACCCGCACTCCTTCGGCCCGCTCGCGCAATCGTTCCTGCGCCTCATTGTCCCGAAGTTCCCAGGGCGCGCAGCGCAGCAATCGCGTCGCGCAAAGCCGCCGGCGTGCATCCACGTATCGATCCGGATCGTGCGCTGCGATATTAGCGGTCATATCAGCGAGAATCACGATCGGGAATTCAAGGCCTTTAGCGGAATGCACGGTCATCAGGCGAACGCCCTCGGCGCCTTCTTCGAGCACCGGAGCCTCGGCTGATTCGGCCTTCTCGGCCTGCGCCTCCAGCTCCTCGACGAAGCCTCGGAACGAGATTCCACCGGACAATTCAAAACTGCGCGCCAGATCGGAAACCCTGTAAACGTTGGCCAGCACCTGGTGACCGGCCGGGCGCAGAGCAAAGCCGGCGTGTGCGCGCGTTGCTTCCAATAGCGAATTCACGGTATCGGCGACGGGTCTCCGATTGCGTTGCCGGTTCAGGTTCGCAAGCAGACTGAGCGCGTCCACTACCGGTCTAAATTCAGCGTGGAGGTTATCCGGAAGCTGGCGGAACGGATGCAAGCGGCCGCCGGTCTCGTGGCGGAATCGTAGAAGAATATGGTCGGGAACCGCGAACAGCGAGCCCTTCAGAGCTGCGAAGACTGACAGTTCATCTTCCGGCCATTCGATGGCAGTGAGCGCGGCGCGCAGCGTCTCTACTTCTTCGCGGCTGTGAAACGATTTGGAACCTACGAGCAAATGCGGAATTTCGCGAGCTTCCAGCGCGCGCACATAGTCGCGCGTGATGTCCGCACCCCAATTGGTGAAACGGCGGAACAGAATCGCAACGTGCCGCGGAGAAACGGGCACGAGCTGCGACGGATCTTCCGCGTCACGCACCTTCCATCCGCTCTGCCGCCACAGCCACTCAATGAACGCAACGATAGCTCCAGGCAGGCATTCATTGATCGCAATCTTCGAAATCCGCGTGCTTCCATACGGTTTTGGCGCGGGCAGGACAACAATGTTTGGCTGGCCATCGATCGGTGGCGTGCTGCCTTGGAGCGGAGAGTAAGCAGCCTGGCCGGCGGCAGCATCATCTTGCATCTCGGAATCGAACGCCGCATTCACGCACTCCTGGATCGCCCGCAACGCCCGAAAGCTGGTGGTGAGTTGGACGACGCCCACGCCGCGCGCGGCGAGCGCATCCCGGATGGCGCGGTAAAGCACCACATCGGCGCGGCGAAATTTGTAGACCGACTGCTTGGGATCACCGACCACGAACAGCTTCCCCGGCCGCGGCGTGATCTGGAGCCAGTCAGATTGCGCGGGATTATCGGAGGCCAGCAGCAGCAGAATCTCGGCTTGCAGTGGATCGGTGTCTTGAAATTCGTCGATGAAGATGTGCGTAAAACGGTTCTGCAAATAAGCCCGCACCTCGGCATTGTCGCGTACGAGATCGCGGGCCAAAATGAGCAGATCGACGAAATCAAGTTTACCGGCGCGACGCTTGAGGTCGTCGTAATTCGTCACCAAATCCCACATTTCGCCACGGAGCAATGCGGCGAGATCGGCATCGGCGGCGATCTGGAAAGTCTCCAGGTTTTGCATCAACTGAGCGCGAGCGTCGACCACCTGCTCGCGGGGAACCGTCGCCGAGAAAAAGCCGGAGCCTTTCTTGGTGTCCTTCTTCAGATCGCGCAGCAACTTGATCAGCAGGCTTTCAAGCGTATCGTAATCGCGCGACCGGGTCGCAGCTTCGGCGCGCTCGATCCACGTAATCACTCCCTGGGCGGGCCGCAGTGAGCGCACCAGATTATCGGTAGGCTTGGGGCAGCGCGAAGCAGCTTCAGCAATCAGCCTCACCTGTTCGATCAGTTGATCGATCTGGTGATCGCGATCGAAGGCTACCTGGCGCCACGGCTCCGGATGGTCGCGCCACTCGATCAGTTTCCAAGCCGCATACCGCAATTGATCGATGGGAGGGCCGGTATCGAACGAATCACGCCAGGCCAGCCGCACCAGGGCGCGGCGCAGCGCGGGAGTTCCATCGGCGAGCTTGGTCTGAATCCAAATACGGAAAGCACGTTCGTAGATGCGGGCGGCTTGCTGTTCGGATAGCTCTTCAAAAGCCGGATCGACAATCGCTTCGACGGGCCGTTCGCGCAAAATCTGCGCGCAGAAAGAATGAATCGTGCCGACCGACGCCTCCTCTAAATGTTCTAAAGCATTCTCGATGTTGAGTCGCTCTTGGGCGGTGGCGACGGTGTCGCGGGCGCGGTCCAATTCCTGACGCAGACGGAGCTTCAGCTCACCGGCGGCCTTGTTGGTGAAAGTGACGGCAACGACGTGATCGATGGTCGTGGCGCCGCTCGCCAGCACGCTAACGATACGGGCAATCAGCTCCGTGGTTTTGCCGGTACCAGCCGAAGCTTCCACCAATAGACTCTCGCCAAGCGAAGTTCGGATTCGCTGGCGCGCCAGCTTGTCATCCAGATGGATTTCGAGCGTCGGCGTCATGGGAGATTCCGTAGTTGGACCAGCCCGTCCAGTCGATCCGGCTGCTTGCGTTTGGCGCGCTGTTCTTCATACGGACCGCAGACCGGACGGTAATCGCAAAGCACACAAGCGCCCCGCTGCGGCGCGGCCGGAAGAAAGCCTTCTTCGATCGCATGGCCAATGGTTTCGAGCACGCGCGCCATGCGCTCGCGCGCTTGCTGATCCAAAGGAATGGTCACTTGCGAAAAGTCACCGCGCTGCGTACAGAAGAACAGGCCGCCCGATTCGACCGGCTGATCGAGTAATTGCTCAGCCGCCAACGCGTACAGCAACGGCTGCAGAATCGCCCCGCCTCCAACGTACTGCGGACGGCTGGCTGGCGCTTTGCCGGTTTTATGATCGGTGACGCGCAGAACCTTGCGCGTGGCGTGTCGCTCTACCAGATCGATGGACCCGCGCAGACGTATGTTCTTGAAGATCACGGCCTCCTGCTTGACGCTTTGCGGGTCGCGATGTTCATCATGCGGCAGGCCAAAAGCCAGCTCGAAATGAATCGGACGCCAATCGTACTGTGCATCTCCTACCTGCTTGATCCAGCCGCGAAGATCGATCCGGAGGTCCTCGATTTCGCTCCTCCAGACGCGCGGAATGGCCGGGGCTAGATCCTCTTCGAACCGGGCGGCGACGCGATCCAGTACGCGATCGGCTATATCGAGAACTTTTTCCAAACGGCCGGGCGTCACCGGCAGCAGATCAGCCTCCTTCAGCGTCCGAAAAAGCTCGAATTGAATCGAATGGAACAAGGCGCCGCGCGTCAGAGGGTCCATTTGCTCGAGCGGGACGGGAGTTTCCCGAGGGCGGAATTGGAAAATTGCTTGCAATAAGAAGCGGTAAGGGCAAGCCGCGAAGTGCTGCAATGCCGACGGTGAATAACTGCGCTCGGATAACAAATGAGTCGCCAGGACTTTCCGGGTGGCCTCGTCCGCATTCACGATGCCGTCCGCAACAGACCAACGGCTTTCCCATCGCATCCAGCGCGTGCGAAGCGATTGGGCCAGATGCGAATTCACTTCCATCAAATATCGCGCGCTGCCTTTGGCCTGCGCGAGCCGCAGTGAGGCAATGTCGTACTCGGCATCGTCAATAGCCATTTCCGGATCCGCCGATGCCGGCCATTCCAGACGCGACGGAGCGTTTTTGGCCGCGCGTTTCTCGAATTCTCGAAGCGAGGGAAGACGGCCTTCCGCGGCGCGCACGACCTCCAGCGCATAGAACGACGGCACGCGTGCGCGAGCCTGCGTCACATCCATCCGCGGATAAGAAACCACCAGTCTCACGCCGGCGGCCGCGGCGGCCGAGCGGAGCAGCATGCGTTCGCGCGCATTGCGATGGTGCTTGGTATCGAGTTTGGTTTTCAGATTATCCCGGTAATCATCCAACAGCAGCGGATCTTCGAGAGCGCGCCGGGGGAACAGTCCTTCCGCCAGACCGGGAAGGAACACGACGTCGAAAGCTCGGCCGCGAGCCTCGTCGATGGAGCCGACAAACACCTGGCCGTAACGGCGACTAGCAGGCTCGTTGCGAAGCGTGCCCAACTTGTCGGAGAGCACGTCGTACACTTCATCCAGCGAGGCGGGACCGACCTCGGCCATCGGTTCAAGTTCGCTCAAGACCGCGAGAACAGGATCCGGATGGCGCAATGCCATGGGTGCGAGTTCCGTCAGCCGGTCCATCCATTCGCCCCACATCGCCTGTTTGGGGAGAGAGCCGAGCATATCGATCAACGGCAGAGCGAAATGTTCCAGGCGCGTGAGCTGTTCGATGCGGCGCTCAATGTGAGGACGGTGCGATTGATCTTCTTTGTCGAGATCCCGAAGCTGAGCCAACAGTTCGGCACGAAGCCCGCGCAGCCGCCGAGCCCAGCGATCATGTCCACCGATCACCGCCGCGTCCACCAATAGCTTTTCCCATCCGATGGGGAAGGCGAGAGCGGGCTCAGCTTTTGTCTCAGTTGTTTCAATGCTCGGGGCTTCGACGGCCCGCGCTCGAACTTCGGAGCCAGGCGGAGCCGATTGGAAATTCGCGAGCACATCGTCGTCGGGTGGAACCCATTGGGGAGGGCGTTGCACCGGCGCGCCACTTTGGTCGACGGGCGGCAACTGCCCCAACGACAGGTACTCCGCAAAACCCGAGGCCGAGCAGTTTCGGGCAGCGCACGCGAGCAGCGCGAGGAAGGCCCGGCCCGCTGGATCGGGACGCGCGGCGCCGCGGCTGAAATACCCAGGAATCGCGGCCCGACGCAAGGCCTCTTCCACCAAGGGCTGGTACTGCTCAACATTGCGAAGCAGGATGGCGATGCGGTCGAACGGAGTGCCTTGTTCGGCAAGCCTGCGGATTCGCCGGGAAATTTCCACACACTCCAGACTCTCGCCGGGGGCCGAGAAAAGCAGGTCCGCATCGGGCGGCGCTTGAGGGGGCTGATCGGCCGAGAATAGCCAGGTTCGGACGCGATCGAGTGTCGCGCCCGGCTTCGATGCGTCGATATCCTGGGCAGTCACGCCGACGATGCGATGGAGAGCCGGAATCGCGCGATCGTCGTCTGTAATGGCCGCCGCGAGAATGTCCGGAGATTTCTCAGCCAGAGCCGCCAGGAGCTTTTCGTGGCTCCGCGATTCGATTGCAAGACCGAGAAGAACCAGCGGAAGGCCGGCAAACCGATGCGATTTTCCGGCGATTGCTTCGACCGCAAAACGTAGGATCATCGAAAGGTCCGCCAGCGATCTTTGCTCCAGCTCGCGCTCGTAGCGCTTCATCAAACGCGCGAGATCAGAGCCGGGTGGGCCAGTGGCGGCGAGGTCGGACGTCTCGACGAGTTCCAGACGAAGTTCCGCAATGGTCCTGGCGGCGGCGCGTGGAAATCCGGGCGTCTGAGCGACCGGCGCAAAATAATGCAGCTCGTTCGCGTGCTTGGCCGCGTGGACAATTCGGTTCGCCAGCGCCTCCACCCCGAGATGGCTGATGGGAGCAAGTTTGGCTTGAGCCAAGGATCGGGCCGCGAGCTGGGCGCCAAGTTGGGTGATCGTCAACGCGTGGATGCCCTGGCAGCCGCGTTCGAAGGCGGAGAGCGCGAGTTCGTTGGCGGCAGCGCGAGTGGGAGCCAGCACCAGAATCTCGCTGCGGGAGTTTTCAGAGAGAAAAGCTGCGGCTTGTTCGAGAAGTCTGGCGTTGGAGCGAGAACGTATCAGCGCGCGCCGGGCCACACACAATTATATTGCCCGGTGTCAATGCGTGGCGATTACAAGTTCAGGTCCCAGGTCTCGCCGACCAGGTCGTAACCGAATTCCCGGTGGCGCTCCTGCTTCACCAGACGATAGCCGGCCCGCCTGTAAATGTGACGGGCAGCATGCAGGATCGATTGCGTCCACAAAGTGATCTTCTTATAACCGGTCTGTCGCGCAAAGCGGGTGCACTCGTCCACCAGGCGATTACCGATGCCGAGTCCACGAGCCGAAGGTTCCACCAGCAATAACCGCAGCCTCGCGACTTTCTCGGATTCGCGGACCAGGAAAACGGAACCGGCGATGCCGCCGTCTTTTTCAGCGATCCAGCAGCGCTCGCGCTTGGGATCGAACTTCTGGATGAACTTGGCCGCGATCTCCGCTACCAGCGCTTCGAATCGCTCATCCCATCCGTATTCCTGCGCGTACAGCGCTCCGTGCCGGTGAATCACCCAACCCATATCGCCCGGCTGGTGAGACCGCAGAAGATAAGGTGTTTTGGGCTCAGGCCGCGCCCCCAGCAGCCGTTCGATGGTGTTCATGGCGTCGATCAGCGTAGCCTGCTCTCCCGGCGCGAGTCGCGAGAGCATGGTCTCGATCTCAGTTTGCGTTTTCGAGTCAAGTAGCGCAAACACTTTCTTGCCCTTCTGGGATAGCGCCAAATGCGTCTGTCGCGCGTCGCTCTCGGAGGCCTTTCGCAACAGGAAGCCGCGTTTGGTAAATCCTAGCAGGATGCGGCTCAGATAGCCGGTGTCCAAGTCCAGTTCTTTGGATAAGTCGGTAGCTGTCAGCCCGCTGCGATGGGCCAGCTCATATAACACCCGGACTTGGCTGAGCGAGAAGGAGCTCTGCAGGTAGCCATTACGCAGCAGGCCGATCTGCTTGGTGTAAAAACGATTGAAGCCGCGCACGGAAGCAACGCGGGCGTGGGAGCGGGCCGCTGATGCCATGCTGACATTGTCAACTAGATAGTTGCCTCTGTCAAGTTATTCTTGACGGAGTGCCGTCATTGGATCCACGCGGGCCGCCCGGAGGGAGGGAATCCAGGCTGCCGGCATCGCCACTAGCAGCAGGCCGGACAAGACCGCCGCTAAGGTCCAGGGGTCGTGCGCGGGAACTTCAAACAGGAGTGAACGCAATGCGCGGGTCGCGAATAACGAGCCGATTAGTCCGGTTGTCGCGCCGGCCAGAGTCCAGACCGCGGCGCGCGAAAGGATTAGCTTGGTGATGGCCCGTGGAGTGGCCCCCAGTGCCATACGTACGCCGATTTCCCGCGTTCTCTGTCCGACCAGAAATGACATCAATCCAAACAACCCAATCGCTGCCAGAACCAGACCCATGGCGGCGAAGAGCGCCAGAAGGATGGCGTTGAAGCGCGACCGGTCATTCAACCGGCTCACACGCTCTCGCATGGTCGAGATCGTGACAGGCAACGCAGGGTCGATAGCGGCGATCTCTTTCTTCAGCCAGACGGCCATCGCGTTGGGGTTCATCGGAGTCCGTATCGCCACCTTCACCTGTCTCCATCCACTAGGCGGCATTTGATTACGGAAGGTTGCGTCGAGCGTGGGTTTCCGAAGCACATAGTATTCTGGCGACGTCTCGCCTGCCGGAGCATTGTTGCGGACGTCGGATGCGATGCCGATCACCGCCGATGTCTGACCATCGATCTTGAGGCTCTTTCCGAGCGCGTCGCCGGCCGGAAATAACTTTCGAGCGAGCGAGTCGCTTATAACGATTGAGTTCTCAACTGTCGCCCGATCGCGATCCTCAAACCCGCGTCCATGCGCGATATGCACATCGAGCGTGCTGAAATAACCCGGCGTCACGTACCTCCACACCACCATGCCGCCAGTGCCCTCTTGAAATGTCAGCCGGCCTTCCACCTGAATCGCAGCGAACGGCCTCGCACGGACGCCGCCAGACGGAGGCAAAGAATCGCTGATCGTAAATGAGGTAACGCCGGGAATGGCGCCAAGGCGCGACTCGATATCATCGAAGAACCGAAGCTGCTGGACGTCTTCGGAATAGCGTTGCTTGCCCAGGATGAAGTCGGCTGTAACAACGTGCTCGGCCGATAAACCGAGTGGTACGTTCTGAAGATTCCACAAACTTCGGAGCAACATGCCTGCGCCGGTCAGCAGCACCACAGAGACAGCGATCTGAGCGGCCACCAGAATTTCGCGCAGCAATGTACGGCGTACGCCAGTAGCCCGCGGTCCGGCGAGCGATTCGGCGGTACGAGCGTGGATTGCAGGCGCGAGACCGAATACCAATCCGGAGATCAGCGAGCCAGCCAGCGTAAACAGCAACACACGCGCATCGAGAGCAGCCTGGTCCAAACGCGGAATCCCACTGGGCGCGATGCCGATAAAAAGGCGCAGCATCCCCCAGGCCAGCGCGCAGCCGGCCGCGCCCCCCATCAGGGCTAAAAGCGTAGTCTCCGTAAGTGTCTGGCGAATCAGACGTCCACGGCCAGCGCCGAGCGCGGCTCGCACGGCCATTTCTTTGCCGCGGCTGGTGGACCGCGCCAGCAGAAGATTGGCGATGTTTGCGCACGCAATCAGGAATACTACGCTCACGGCGAATAAGAGTATCCAGGAAGCAAGCCGCGCATCCTGTGCCTGACGATCGCGCAAAGAGCGAATCAACAAGTGAACTTCTTTGCGGAAGGCCGGCGGCACAGATTCGAGTGTGCGATCGAAAAGCGGCTGCATCGCGGCTTGCGCCTGCGCGATAGTAACACCGGGCTTCAGCCGGGCAAATAGCCGCAGCGCCCGGGTGCTTTGCCGATCTCCTTCGTTCAGCGCTTGCGGCACAAGCAGGTCGGCGCGTGCCAGGGTCGGGATCTCAAAATCCCGAGGCAGCACGCCGATGATGCTGACCGGTTGCGCATCGATAGAGATAATTTTACCGGCGATGTTCGGATCGCGAGCGAAACGGCTTTGCCACAATGCGTACGAGATGAGCGCGACTTTCCGGCCGTTTGGGCGATCTTCCTGCTCATCGAAATTTCTCCCCAGGAATGGCGAAAATCCGAGCGTGGGAAGGAAATTCGATTCCACACTGGCGCAGCCGAGCCGGGCTGGATTGCTCTCCGTGAGATCGCAATCGGCGACTCCGGCCGTGAACGAAGTGATGGATTCGAAGGGCGCCTGATTCCTTCGCCAATCGAGATAGGCACCCGCGAACAGGAATTCGCTGGTGTCGAGTGGCGTCAGCATGCCGACCGATACCAGGCGATCTTCGTTGGGGTAAGGCAGGCTGCGAAAAAGGATGCGATCCACCACGCTGAAGACTGCTGTCGTGGCCCCGATGCCTAGCGCGGCCGCGAAGACGGCGGTCAGCGTGAACATCGGATTGCGAGCGAACCCACGCACGGCGTAACGCAGATCTTGGATCAGAGATTCCAGGAAACGCATCCGACTTAGTTTGACATCTTCGGACTGATTGCGCTCACACCCATTACTTCCGCGACGGCTTTAACCACGCGCTCGACATCTTCGTCCGAGATCTGCCAGTTGCATACGCTTACGCGCATCGCCCGCTTTCCACGCCAAGTGGTTCCTCCGAAAACAGCTTCGCCGGTGGCGCAAATCCCTTCGATCACCTCTTCGGTCCGGCGATCATGATCAGGATCCGTGGCGCCCGGCTTTGTGTCGAGAAAGAGCACCAGGCCTTGATTAATAATCGGCTCCCATAGCATCTCGGCTCCCGGCAGGCGACCGATTCGCGTGACCAGCGAATGCGCGTGCCTCGAACAACGCTCGACCAACCCAGCTAGCCCTTTGCGACCCAACTGGCGAAGCGCCGCGTAAGTAGGAAACGCCCGCGCGCGGCGCGACCATTCCGGGGTGCAGTCCATCTGATCGCGCGCATTGGCAGCATGCCTGAGATAAGGCGCGCGATGCGCCATCGAAGCGCGCTGCGCCTCGGCATCGACAACGAACGCATAGCCACAGTCATAAGGGACATTCAACCACTTGTGACCATCGGTCGCCCAGGAGTCGGCTTGCCCGACACCGCGTACCAGATGCGCCAAACGCCGACTCGCCGCCGCCCACAGACCGATCGCGCCATCCACGTGAAGCCACGCGCCGTAACGGTGAGCGATCGGAACGATGATCTCGAACTGATCGAATGCGCCAGTGTTGATTTCACCGGCTTGCGTCAGGACGATGGTGGGCGCATTAGGATCGGACGCGAGCGCTTCTTCCAGACAGCCAACATGCAGACGCCCCTCGGCATCGGTTGGCAAGTCGACGATTTGTTCGAGGCCGAGTCCCAATAGACGAATCGCGCGCGCAGTCGACCCATGCCGATCCTGGCCCGATAAAATACGAATCGGCGACGCGCCGTACAGGCCGCGCTGCTCCACGTCCCATCCGCGTTTCACGAGGATCGCGTGTCGTGCCGCGGCGAGACAGGTCGCATGCGCCATCTGGCATCCGGTCACCAAGGCGAAACCGGCCCCCGCCGGGAGCCCAAAGATATCTTTGAGCCACGCTCCCGCAGTCTCCTCCACGATGGCTGCCGCCGGACCAGTTGCGTAGAGCACCGCGTTCTGATCCCACGCAGCAGCCAGCCAGTCGGCCGCCAATGCCGCAGGTAGCGATCCACCCACCACGCCCGCGAAATAGCGTCCGCCGGCCGAGCCGATGATCCCACCAGCGACGTCGTCCACCAATTCTGTTATCACTTGCTGCGGCTCAAGGCCATCGTCGGCCAGTGGCTTGCCGAGCCGATTGCGCAGCGTCTCGAGGTTCGCCGTAGCTGCCACCGAACGGCGATCGAGTCCTTCCAGATGATCAACTGAATGTTGAAACGCTGCGTCGAGGCTGTCGCGAAATGCCCTGTTAAGGTTGGCCACCTCATCAGTGTAGGAGGTCGCAGGCGCGGCAAGCTATCCGAAGCTTGCGGTTATATCGTGAAACAACACGGATACAGAAACCTGTGCCACATTGGTATTGATGCGCCCGCCTGAGATAACCGAATATCAACCTTACTATCAAAAATACATCTCGCTCGTCGAGGGCAATGATCTTACCGAGATTTTGGATCATCAGCTAACGGATTCGTTAGCCACGCTGGGCCGAATCTCTGAGGCGAAGTCGCTCCATCGCTACGAGTCCGGCAAGTGGAGCATCAAGGAACTCCTCGGCCACCTGATCGATAGCGAGCGGATTTTCATCTACAGGGCTTTGCGATTCGCCCGCAACGACCATACGCCTCTGTCGGGCTTCGACCAGGATCCTTACGTCAACGAGGCCAACTTTGACGACCGGCCGTGGAGCGAGCTGGTGGCTGAATTCGAGCATGTCCGCCGCTCGACGATCTTGTTCTTTCGCGGTTTGAAGCCCGAGGCGGAGCAGCGTTTCGGGGTTGCCAACAATGCATCAATCACGGTTCGCGCGCTGGGGTACGTCGTCGCCGGGCATGAGCTGCACCACCTGGGGATTTTGCGCGAAAAATATCTTTGAGTGTAGGTTGACAGAATAGTTGACAATTCGTGCCACAGAAAGTGACTAAACTTGTCACGAAAAGTGGCAAGATCCTCGGTAAGGCGGGCCACGCGCGCTCTGAACGAGATGCGCGCTATCACCTGCTCCGGATCGTCGTCGGGCAGCGGGTGCCAGCTTGGCTTGTTCGACAAACCGTCAAAGTGGATTACTTCCGGATCGCCGGCCAGAACAAAGCCCGCTGGGCGGCGGACGCCGGGGCGTCGGCGATGAACGATAGAGCCGATTCGGTACCGAATGGCTTTTCAAAGGCCGCTCAGCAGTGCGGAGAGCGCATGATCTCCTAAACGATTCGAGCCCGTCGAGTGCGCAGGCAATGTCGTTCGATCTCTGTCGCGTGGCCGACACACTGTCGATGCATTGTCCTGGTTGTCTATTCTCTCCGAAGGTTTCACCCGCCGTTGCTCACCACGCCCGGTTTGTATATCGGTTCGCACAGGCTGGGAGTCCGCCTGCCTATGCACCTCCTGAAGTCCGTCGTCAAACTAGTCCTATGATTTCCGCAGAGTGCGTTACCGCGAAGGCACGAAGACGTCGTACTAGCCTCATGAGCTGAGAGTGGTCGCGATCACGCAAATCCTGAACCGGTCGCGCGAGGGCCGAATGCAACGTGCAACACGATTCTGGCTATCCACGTGCTCTCGAGTAGCCCAACTGCTCCTTACGGCAGGGCGCGCGAGCTAACTGTCGCACAAAGAACCATGCCGCGATTCGATTGCTACGTGCACGACAGTACAAAACATGTTGAGACGCCATAGGGATCTCCGAGTATCTTACGTTGTTCGACCGAGAACCGAGGTTTCACTCGGATGTGCTGATGTTTTATCAAGAGCGAAGTAGTTCGACCCCGACTCGGCGCCGCTTTGTCCAAGGCGTTGCACTAGCAGGCTTGGGCGCCTTGGTTGAAGAAAGCTTGAACCAGGCCGGCGCCGAGACGATTGCCCACTCGCCTTCTGTGCTGACGGGCAATCAATTCGATTTGACGATCGAGGCTCATCAAGGCAATTTCACAGGGCGGCGCGTGAAGGTGATCGCAGTAAATGGATGTTTACCGGGTCCGACACTGAAATGGCGCGAGGGAGAGATAGTGACAATCGCCGTGACAAATCGCCTTTCGGACGGCACATCGATTCATTGGCATGGTATTCGCGTTCCTGCGTTGATGGATGGCGTGCCCGGGTTGAGTTTTGCTGGAATCCCACCGGGAAAAACATTCGTTTACCGGTTTCCGGTGCAGCAGAACGGCACGTATTGGTACCACAGTCACAGCGGCTTTCAGGAGCAGGTAGGTTTGAGCGGCGCTCTTATAATTGAGCCGCGGGACAAAGATCCCATCGCATACGACCGCGACTACATCGTGCTGCTGACCGACTGGTCGGATACGAACCCCAATACGATCTACAACAACCTCAAGAAGCAAAGCGATTATTACAACTACCACAAGCGTACGGCCGGCACGTTTATCGACGACGCAAAAAGTCAGGGGTTGCGCTCCACGGTGGCGGATCGGCTGACATGGGGACGCATGAACATGAGCCCGCGCGACATCGCCGATGTAACCAACGCCACCTACACTTACTTGATGAACGGCAATCCGGCTGACGCAAATTGGACTGCATTATTCAACCCGGGCGAGCGTGTTCGACTTCGTCTCATCAACGGGTCTGCCATGACTCTCTTTGACGTCCGGATTCCCGGTCTGCCTATGACCGTCGTGCAGGCGGACGGAAATTATGTACAGCCAGTGACGGTGGATGAGATCCGACTCGGCGTCGCCGAGACCTACGATGTCATCGTTCAACCGCACGAAGAGACGGCGTACACGATCTTTGCGCAGCCGGAATCGCGGGGTAGTTATGCACGCGGTACCCTGGCTCAGCGGATGGGCATGACGGCAGAGATCCCGCCCATGGATCCATACCCCCAGCGCACGATGATTGATATGGGGATGGGCGGGATGGCTCACATGAAGGCCATGAAGAGGGCCGGCATGTCTTCTGATCAAATGCCCGGAATGAAGGATATGAACACGGGCGGGACGAAGGATAGTGGCATGTCCACAATGAGTCACGCGCACGTGGACGAGCCCAGAGGTCCACTGAACGACCAATCGGCGGGCAAGAGTCCGTTTCCGCAGCCTGGGCCACACACGACGCGCCTGATACCGCCGCCTTCTCGGATGGCGTCTCCCCCGGCCCAGACGATGCAAGGAGAGGTGCCTTTGCACATTGGCCCTGAAGGGGCCAGTGTTGCTATGAACACGTCCCCAAGGCTGAACGATCCGGGAGATGGGCTGAATGGAAATGGCCGCCGCGTGCTGACGTATGCCGACCTCCGCGCACTCTACAAAGGCGTGGACGGGCGACCGCCGACTCGCGAAATCATTCTTCACCTCACCGGCAATATGGAGCGATTCATCTGGGGGTTCGACGCGTATAAGTTTTCAGAGGCTGAGCCAATCCATCTGAAACTCGGCGAGCGGGTGCGGTTCGTTCTTATCAACGACACGATGATGGAGCATCCGATTCATCTGCACGGACTTTGGAGCGAGTTGGAAAATGGCAGCGGTGAGTTCTCTCCATATAAGCACACCGTCATCGTGAAGCCTGCCGAGCGGGTGAGTTATCTCGTCAGCGCAGACACATCCGGGCGCTGGGCTTTCCACTGTCATTTGCTCTACCACATGGAAGCGGGAATGTTTCGTGCCGTAGTGGTGTCGTGATGTCGCGCCTCGCTCTCGAGCTTGCCTTCGCGGGAGCTTTGGCGGCGGGCTTCGGAGCAATGCCGGTTTGCGCACAGGCTCCGGCGACTCCGGTCGACGCGCCACCCCCGACATCGAATTGGCCCGAGCCAGTGAAAGATAACCAGGTTCTCAATTTTATAATGTTCGAGCAACTGGAAGGCAGAACGAATGGGCCGACGAACAGCTTTCGATGGGATGGCCAAGGCTGGATTGGAACAGACTTCAACAAGTTGTGGATCAAATCCGAAGGAACGGTGACAAACGGGATTGCCAGCGATGGAGACCACGAGATTCTGTACGACAGGCCGATTCCACACACGCGTTACCTTGACTGGCAGGCGGGTCTGCGGGTCGACGGCGATTCCGGTCCAACTAGGACATGGGCCGCGATCGGTGTGCAAGGACTCGCTCCGTACTTCTTCGATTTGGAGCCAACACTTTATATTCGCGATGGAGGCCACGTGGCGGGAAGACTCCAAGGCTTATACAATTTGTACCTCACTCAACGCTTGATATTGCAACCTCAAATCGAAATGAATTTCTATAGTCAGGCAGATCCGGCACGGGGGATTGGAACCGGGCTGTCAGACCTCGACGGTGGGGTGAGACTCGGCTATCAGTTTTCACGCAAGTTCGCTCCCTACATTGGGTACGTGTACTCCGGTGTATTCGGTGGGTCCGCCAAATTCAGTCGTCAGACCGGGGAACCAACCGGTTCAAACCAGTTTGTGTTTGGGATTTGGGTGTGGCACTGAGTATCGCGGGTTCATGGCTCTTTGCCTTGCGCGCAAATCCCGTACCGATTTAGCTAAACTAACAGACCCGACGCTTACGCAACGTGCTCGCCGGAGTTGCCGTATATGCGTACGGGATATGAGGAAAGTTGAACGGCTGAACAGAAACGAATTGCGCGACGAGCCACTCCGGTTACGAAGGGGAATGTGGGCGGCCCAGCGCCCTCGAGTTGGATTATGCCAACAACAGTGACAAAAGAGTAGGATCTTGCCAAGAATGGTGACACGAATAGTCACCAATTCTGGCAAGCGCAATGGAAAGCCGTTCAGAATCAATACTGGCGCTGACAAGTTCTATGGCATCCTACATTGAGCGTGCGCCGCCGCCCGCTCCTTAGTACGCTGGTATTGATTGCCGATGGACGAAAAAACAATCCTGGTGAAGTTGCGCGAGATTTGCCTGGCCCTCCCGAAAACGAGTGAAACGACGACTTTCGGTCATCCGACTTTCCAAGTGGGGACCAAGACGTTTACGGTGCTCGAGACTTACAAGGGTGAATTGTCGATCTGCGTCAAAGTCGGCAAGAATATGCAGCCCGTTTTTCTCGAGGACTCCCGCTTCTACCGCACGCCCTACGTCGGCCAGCACGGCTGGGTCTCGCTCCGCGCCAGAACGAAATTAAATTGGAAAGAGATTGGCGAACTCATACGCGGGAGCTACGAGCTGGTGAAAACCAATAAGAGGCGGCGGTGAATCCGGAGCGCGCCAGCCGAGCGCTCGCCGTTACCAGCATGCTCGCGAGCGCCGGGCTTTCGGCGGCCAAAATCATCGTAGGCCTGCACGCCAACTCCACCGCTGTAGTTTCGGACGGCCTGGAGTCGGCGGGCGATGTGCTGGCATCCGGGCTGGCGCTGTTTGGCCTGGTTTTAGCAGCGAAACCACCCGACCGTGAACATCCGTATGGACACGGCCGCGTGGAAATCCTAAGCGCGCTGATCGTGGGGATGATGTTGACGGCCAGCGGATCGCTGATTTCCTTCCGATCGTTGGAGCGCGTGCGAGAGGTGCAACACGCGCCGGCTGCGTATGCGGTCTGGCCTCTGGTCGCGTCGATCGCCGTGAAGAGCGTTATGAGCTTGATGAAGCGGCGCTACGGTCGAAAAATCCGCAGCTCCGCGCTGCTCGCCGATGCCTGGAACGACACCGTAGACATACTTTCAGGAAGTACTGCTTTGGCCGCGCTCGGACTCACGCTTTACAATCCCGCGAAGTTTGGATCCGCCGATCACCTGGGGGGCGCAGCGGTCGGAATCATCGTGATTTTCTTGGGTGTGCGCGTGGTCCGCGACACGACCCTGCAATTGATGGACACCATGCCCGATCCGGCGGCGATGGACCGCATCCGGCAGGTGGGGCTCAGCGTTCCAGGAGCGCTGGGGATCGAGAAATGCTACGCGCGCAAAACCGGCTTGCAGTGGCATGTGGATTTGCATCTGGAAGTCGACCCTGCCATGAGCGTCTATGAATCACACGAAATCGCGACCCAGGTACGCATCCGGATTAAGGAAGAGTTGGATTGGGTGGCGGATGTTTTGGTGCACGTCGAGCCGCATCTGATGGCTGCAATTTCTAACAGGACGCATGGAAAACCGTGAAATCGCGCGCGTGCTGGCGGAAACGGCCGACCTGATGGAGGTCGCCGCCGAGGACGGCTTCCGAATCCGCAGCTATCGGAACGCGGCATCGGCGATTGAGGGCTATCCGGAGCGAATCGAGGACATACTCTCGAATCCGAATCGCAAGGTCACAGAAATTCCAGGTATCGGCAAAGGCATTGCGGGCGCGTTAGAGGAGATCTGCAAGCGTGGATCTTTCGACAAGCGCGACCTGCTGTTGAAGCAGTTCCCGCCGACCGTTCTCGAGTTGCTGCGAATCCAGGGACTCGGCCCCAAGGGCATCGCCGTGCTCTGGGAGCATCATAAGGTAGCGACCATCGACGATCTCGAGCGCATCTGCAAGGAGCAGAAGCTGCGGGAATTGCCGCGCATGGGCGCGAAACTCGAAGAGAAGGTTCTGAAGTCAATCGCGCAGTATCGCCAGCGGACTGGCCGGTTCCTAATGAGCTTCGGCAAGAGAACGGCCGATGAGATAATTCCGTATCTGTCCGAAGGCGGCGGTCTGGAGCAAATCGCAGCGGCGGGAAGCCTGCGGCGCGGGAAAGATACTATCGGCGATCTGGATCTGCTCGCGACCGGTCCGGGGGCGGCGAATGCACTGGAGCGTTTCGTCACGCATCCTAAGGCGCATGCCGTGCTTGGCAAAGGACCGAACAAGGCCAGCATCCAATATGGGCTCGAGGGTCTGCAGGTGGATCTGCGCGCTCTGCCGCATGAAAGCTACGGCGCGGCCATGCAGTATTTCACCGGAAGCAAAGAACAAATATCGTCCTGCGAAGCCGCGCTTTGAAGCTCGGCCTCACGTTGAATGAGTACGGCCTGTTTCGCTTGGAAAATGAGGAGCGCGTGGCCGGTGAGACCGAGGAAGAAGTGTACGGGCAGCTTGGCCTCGCTTGGATTCCACCCGAATTGCGCGAGAATTGCGGCGAGATCGAGGCGGCGCTGGAGGGCCGGCTACCAAAACTAATCGAGCTTTCAGACATCCGCGGCGATCTGCACATGCATACCGTCGAGACCGACGGTCGCGCAACGCTGGAAGAAATGGCCGAAGCCGCACGCGCACTGGGCTACCAATACATCGCGATCACCGATCACTCGAAGGCGCTGGCCATGGCCAACGGCCTGGACGAGAAACGCGCGGTCGCATTAGCTCAGCACGTTCGCGAGTTGAATCAGAAGGGGCTCGGCATTCGGATATTCTCCGGCCTGGAGTGCGATATCCGGCGCGATGGAGAGATGGATCTGGCCGAAGACGCGCTGGCGGAACTGGACATCGTCATCGGAAGCGTCCACAGTCACATGAATCTGGAAGCGGCCGAGATGACCGATCGTTTGATGCGCGCCCTGGAATCGCCGAACATTCGCGTGATGGGTCATCCGACTGGACGGATGCTGCTCAATCGCGATTCGTTTCCTTTCGATTTCGAACGCGTGGCCGCGGATGCCGCTCGGCGGAACGTGTATCTGGAAATCAACGGCAGCCCGGAACGCCTCGATCTCAGCAGCTCCATGGTTCGAACAGCAAAAGGTTTGGGCGCGAAGTTTACCATTTCCACCGATTCGCACCAGACCAAGCACCTCCGCCCGAACATGCAGTACGGCGTGATCACCGCTCGGCGCGGCTGGCTGGAGGCTAGTGATGTATTGAACGCGCTGCCGGTTGAGCAGTTCGCCGGCGCGATCCGAAAATCATGAAACTCATCTCGTCTATCAAAAAATACAAGAACGATCTGTTTTCTGTGTCCGAGGAGGATGTGGTCGACCCCAGCGGCTTCGAGATCCGGCGCGCGATCGTGCATCACAATGGTTCGGCTGTGATGATGGCCGTCGACGATCGCAAGCGCATTCTCCTGGTCAGGCAGTATCGTCTCCCGGCGCGCGACTACTTGTGGGAACTGCCGGCCGGCCGGCTGGACAAAGGCGAAACTCCGCTCCAGGCGGCCAAGCGCGAACTCGTGGAAGAAACCGGTTATCGCGCCAAACATTGGAAGAGGCTGGTTACGTTCTATCCGAGCCCGGGCTACGTGGCCGAGAAGATGACGATTTTTCTGGCGACCGGCCTGACGGAAGGCCAAGCGCAACCGATGGAGGACGAGCGCATCGAAACGCGCTGGTTCACGGCCAAGGAAATCGAGCAAGGCATCGAGTCCGGCAAAATCGTCGATGGCAAGACGATGATCGGTTATTGCCGGTGGAAGCGGTTGAGCCGGTGACTTCTATTTTCTCTTGGCAGCTTCTCCGCGCTGCTGTACGCCTTTGACCGCGCCGAGAATCAAATTGTAGGCCGCTTGCCGCGACACTCCGGTCTTGTCGCGATCACCAAAAGGCGTTGACGCTACGCCGAGCGCGGCGGCTTTTTCGAACTTGAACATTTCGGTCAAAGCAGCGGCTAAGTCTGCACTGGATGGCCCACCCGCGACAGTCAGCGGATGTCCGGGCACTTCGCGCGGGTCGAGCACGTCCATGTCTACGTGAATGTAGATCGCGTCCGTGATCTCGGAAAGTCGCTGCATCTGGCGGTGAAGATTCTCCGAGCGATGCTGGATGTCTTCGACGGAAAGCTGTTGAATCTCGGAGCGGTCCAGTAGATCCTGCTCCAAAGGATCGGTGTCGCGCACACAGGCTTCAACAATATGGCGGCCCGGGAGCGCAGGATCGAGACCCGCCTTCAGCCGCATGCGCGTGAGTCCCATCCCGGCCGCAATGGCCACGGGCATTCCGCCCAGCATGCCGCTCAAGGTGGTTTCCGGAGTGTTGAAATCGGCATGGGCGTCGATGAACACCAAGCCCACGCGCAGAGGCCCGCCGCCGGGACCGGAGTGTTGAAGTCCGCTGAGCATTCCGGCCAGCGAACTGCAGTTCGCGAGCAGCCCGATCGGCAGATAACCGGCCCGCCTCTCCGCGGCCACGAGTTTTGCAAGATCCCCATTGGACAGCGCAAGGCGGTTCCACGCGCCGTAAGCCTTCTCTTCGTCCGTTGTCAGCGCGACAGTCGAGACTGATTTCGTCTGGCAGCTACGTTCCTCCAGGACCTTTTGAATACCGCCTTGCTCCAGATAGTCCGGCCCACCGGAAAGCTCAGGCACATTCCGCTCGCCCACGTACGGCATCTTTATCAGTGCTACACGGGCCTGCGCAAAGGCGCCTTGCAACCCGACGATACCGGCGATCAGCGCCCACATCCACGTTTTCATTTTGCAACGGCCGTCTGTTTCTCCAATTCCGATCGGAATGTCGTTTCGCGCTCGGCGATGTATCGTTTATATCCATCCGGATCGATAAAGGGATTCGCCCCACCCTGACTCATCCGGGCGAACTTTTCCTCCAGGCCATAGTAGTTTCCATGAGCGCCCAAAAACACATCGCAGGGGAGTGATTTCAGAACACGGAACATACGCACGTAATCATCCGCGATCTGCGGATATAGCGTATTGTTCACCAATTTATATCCGGCATTCACGTTCGGGCTGCCGACGACTACCACGTCGTAACTTTTCCCGCCGTCGCGCGCCTTCATCGTCCAGGTGGTGCAACCCTTGGTATGCCCGGGAGTCAGTCGAGCTGTTAACACAGCGTCGCCGAGTTTCACTTGATCGCCATCATGCAGCACTCGATCCACCTTCACTGTTTTAAAGAGAGTATCCGGTGTCTTGCCATATTGAAAATCATCCTTACCGCCGCTTTCGACTTCGGCGACGTCCTGCTGCATCACCATATATTTGGCCCCGGTCAGTTCCTTGACCTGGAAACTACCTGCGCAGTGATCGAAGTGCGCATGACTGATGAGCAGGATCTTGACATCCTGGAAACGAAACCCCAGCTTTTCGATGCTGGCGCGAATGAGTGGCACGGAGCTCTCGAGACTGCTGTTAATAAGGATGCTCCCCTCGGGCGTCGTGATCAGGTACGACGCCAGCCCTTTAGTGCCGACGTAGTAGATGTTGCCGATGACGCGGTGCGGCGGAAAGGGTTGCCCCCAATCGCTGTTTGCTTGAGCGAATAAAAGAGCGGGCAGGAAAAATAATAGCGATCGCCAAAACATACGAAGAAGTATCTCACACTGTCTGGCCCCAAGACCGAGCATAATGCGTAGAGATGGATCGGCGGAAACTAGCTTGGATTGTCGTCGCGGCTGCGGCGGTAATTCTCACCTGGCAATTGTTCATTCCTCCCATCGTCGGACTGGCAGATCAAGGGGACTTTGCCCGGATCCTCGGAATGTTTGGCTACAATGCCGAGGACAGATCCACGACGATCGCCTTCGTCGCACCCAAGTATGTTTCGGACCCCAGCTCGCGCCGACCCGGCTGGGAACAGGCCAGCTCCGAGTATCTCTTCGTCGCGTGCGCGATCCTGTTGAACAAAATCATTTCCCGCGATGGCAAGTTGGACATCGTCGTGATCGGCATTGTACACGCGCTCGCATTTCTGGCTGCTTTCGCCCGGCTTCTTATGGTGACGAAGCAATATCGAGTCAGTCCGTACTTGTGGGTCGTAGGCCTGATCGTTCTGACTGATGTCGGCTATGCGGCGTACTGGAATTCGTTCTACGCCGAGCCGGCCTCGTGCATCTTCTTCCTGTTGCTGGCCGCCGAGAGCATCGCGATTTGCAATTCCCCGCGGGTGTCGGCAGGCCAACTCGCGCTCTGGTCTCTGTGGGCGATTCTCTGGATCCTGGCCAAGGCTCAAAATGCGCCCTTGGGCCTGCTCCTGACGCTATTCTCGATGCGCTTGGCGTGGTGGACTAAAGAGCAGGCCGCACGGCAACTGGCGGTTCTAGGCTCGGTGCTTATCGGAGCCGCGATGTTGATCAACATAATTACCATTCCACCCGGCGTGCGATTTGCGGATTCATACAATCAGATGTTTCTTGCGATTCTGCCGGAGTCCAGGAACCCATCGGCCGATTTGAACGCGCTAGGCGTGCAACCTGACTTGGTGAAATACTCCGGAACCGGCGCGTGGAGCCCAGGTTCAGGATTTCAGCAAATGGTCGCGAGCGGGCTCATCGGAAATAGAATCAACCACGCCGCGATCGCTCGGTTCTACTTGCAGCACCCGACTCGAATCTGGCGCCGCGCGAAGACCCTGTTGCCGATCGCCTTTTCACTGCGCCCGGAGTGGTGCGGGAATTTCGAGCGTTCCGCGGGCCGCGCCCCAGGCGCAAGAGCCTCGGCGTTTACCTTGTGGAGCGGTTTCCATGAGCAAGTTCTGCGACGAATCGGTAAGCTCATTCTCATCCTTCTTTTCGCGTCTCCCTTAATTACCGTGGCACTCTGGACTTACTTGCCCACGCGGCGCCGCCACATCGAGCTCTTAGGCCTGTTGAGCGGTTGCTGCTTAACGGCATTTCTAACGGCCGCGTTGGGGGATGCGTGGGACAACGTAAAACATCTTTATTTATTCAACTTGATGCTGGACGCGTGCTTGATCTTCGGCGCCGGATTTGTCATCTCCCTAAAGTCAAAAGGTAGTCCCTCATCAAGTGCAGCGCCCGCGAGCGATGACTGACCTCCATCTTTCGAGCCAGCGGGGCTTCGCCGAATGTACAGCCGAATGGCGGATAGTAGAACAGCGGGTCGTAACCAAATCCATTCGCTCCGCGCGGCTCTTCGGTTAGTTGGCCTTCCACTTCGCCGCGAAATGTGCGGATGAGGCGGCCCGATTCTGCCAGCGCCACGACACAGATGAACCGAGCGGAGCGGTCGGAAACGCCGCGCATACGATCGAGTAGCAGACGATTGTTGGCCTCGCCGGTGGCATCGGGGCCCGCATATCGCGCAGAATAAACTCCGGGCGCGCCGGCTAACGCATCCACCTCCAGGCCCGAGTCGTCGACGAACAAAAAGCCATCACAATGTTTGGAGTAGTAGAGCGCTTTCTGAACCGCGTTGTCTTCGAAGGTCACGCCGGTCTCTTCGCAGGTAGGGATAGTGCCGAGGCCCGGAAGGGGCTCAACTACAAATGAATCCGTCAGGGCCAACTGAAATTCGCGCAGCTTCCCTGGATTTGTTGTAGCGCAGTACAGCCGCAACTCAGGCCTCCAGCGCCTGCTTTTGAATTGCGACCAGTTCCAAAACGCCGTGTCGCGCCAATTCGACCAGCCGGCCCATTTGGCTATCGTCGAACGGTGTCTTTTCGGCGGTTGCCTGCAGCTCGACGAAGCGGCCAGAGCCGGTCATCACAACGTTCATGTCGACTTCAGCCTTCGAATCCTCGTCGTAGCAGAGATCGATCATCGGCACTCCGCCTACGATCCCGACGCTGGTAGCGGCCATGTGATCCGTAACCGGTAGCGCCTTCAGCGCGCCGAATTGAACCAGTTGCTGGAGAGCGAGCACCAGAGCAACGTACGCGCCGGTAATGGCGGCCGTGCGAGTTCCTCCGTCGGCTTGCAGGACATCGCAATCGACGATGATAGTGCGGTCGCCCAGCGCCGTCATGTCGACCACAGAGCGTAAGGAGCGGCCGATCAGCCGCTGGATCTCTTGCGTACGGCCGGATGGATGACCCCTCGTGACTTCGCGCGGCGTGCGGCTGGCGGTGGCGCGCGGAAGCATAGCATATTCAGCCGTCACCCAACCGCGACCGCTGCCTCGCAAGAATGCCGGCACCGTTTCCTCAATGGAGGCAGCGCACAACACGCGCGTGTTGCCGACTTCAATCAGCGCGGAGCCTTCCGCGGTCATCAAATATTTCGTTGTCATCCGGACCGGACGCATCTGATCGGGCCGCCGGTTATCTATTCTCATCGAATTGCGGTTCTCATGAATCGATGCCCTTCAGCGAAAAATAAAACAGCAAACACATGATAGCAATTCCCAAGATCACGATCACCAGACACGGGATCGCGCTGCGCGCGGATTTCGCCGGCACCTTCTTGCCACCGGCGGGCTTGAACTTGGCCATGAAACTCCAGTGTAAACTGCCAGAGCATCAGGCGACGCTGACAAAACCGATCTTCACGTCGATTTCCGGCGCATAGTGGACCAACGGTTGTCTGCGCTGTGGGAAGCCCGGCCGCTTGCGCCGGCTCCGATAGTGAATCGTCCCGTCTTCCGAAGCCACACGCATCTTCGCCCAAAAGTAAGGCAATGGTAAGCTACCCGCGCTCCGAGCACTGCAGCCAAACGAGCCGCATCGAGCGAGAAGAACCAAACCGCGCGGCTTCCATCCGGGCCAATGACATAGGTGCGCACGTTTGTTTCGGAGAAATGAGGGATCCCGCGGAGATTGTAAATCTCAAATGGTAACAGCCCGATCCATGCTGCGCCATCGAAAGTGTCGAGCACCAAACCGGACGACAGAAGCGGCTGGACCAGGGCGGGCTCGTAAGGCCAATGCAAGAAAGTCAAACGTCGCCAGGTTTGCGACATCGCCACGCGCATGACCGGCTGCGGCGCCGCTGGTGTTACCGGCCGTACTTCAGTCCCGCTTGCCGTAGCCGCCTCCGCCAGGAGATTCGACGCGCAGAACATCGCCGGGTTCCACTTCAAATCTCGCCTTGCCGGGGATCGTAGTGACCCGCTTGCCGTGAAACAGTAAATTCTTGCCGGGCCTGCCGGACTCGCCGCCATGCAGTCCATAAGGACCACGCAACCGTCGATCGGAAAGAATAGTAACCTGCGCGGGCGTCAAAAATTCGTATTCGCGAATGATGCCGTCGCCGCCTCGGTGTTTGCCGCGGCCGCCGGAGCCCGAGCGAATGCGGTAGCCACGAATACGCAGCGGATACTGATGCTCGAAAGCTTCCACCGGCGTGTTCCAACTGTTGGTCATGTGCGTGTGGGTTGCGCTCGGACCATCGTACAGAGCGGAAGCGCCCATGCCACCCGCGATGGTCTCGTAATATGCGAATGGCTGGTGACGGACGGGATCATTACCGCCGAACGTGATATTGTTCATAGTGCCCGAGCTCGCGGCCGGGATGAGCGCGGGCGCGGCTTTGGAAAGTGCGCCCAGCACGACGTCGGTGATGCGTTGCGACGTCTCCACATTGCCGGCGGCCATCGCGGAAGGCGGGTTCGCGCTGACCACCGATCCATTGGGCGCTATCACTTCCAGAGGCCGCATCACGCCCGCGGTATAAGGGATGTCCTCGCGCACCAGGCAGCGGAACACATAGGTAGTTGCCGAAACCGCTACCGCATAATTGGCGTTCACCGAGCCTTCGGTCTGGGGATCGGAGCCGGTGAAATCGATGGTTGCGCGGTCGCCATGAATGGTCACCGTGACCGCGACCTTCACCGGACGGTCGGTGATACCGTCGCTATCGAGCGCATCTTCGAAATGATATTTTCCGCGCGGCAAACGCCGAATGGCCGAACGCATCATGCGCTCACTGTAATCTTTGAGCGCCGTCATGTCGCGGCGAACCGTGGTCATTCCGTATTTGTGGACTAAGTCGTGAAGGCGCTGTTCACCGCGACGGATAGCCATGCATTGGGCGAGCAAGTCGCCTTCGCGTTCCACGGGTGTGCGAACATTGGCCAGAATCAGGTCCAGCAGTGGGCGATCGAATCTGCCGCGCCGCGCCAGCAATATCGGTGGAATACGAATGCCTTCCTGGTAAATCTCGCGGGCCAGAGGCATCGAACCCGGGCTCATTCCACCGACGTCGGCGTGATGTGCGCGATTCGCAACATAGAAAGCCGGTGCACGGCTGCCCCTGACGAAAATCGCCGAAACCGCGGTGATGTCGGGGAGGTGCGTTCCTCCGCGAAACGGATCGTTCAAGATTGCGACGTCGCCAGGTTGCAAATCGAATGCCTGCGTCGCGTGACGCACCGACAAGGGCATCGCGCCCAGATGCACAGGCATGTGATCACCCATGGCGACGGTCTCGCCTTCGGCATCGTAAACTGCGCAGGAATAGTCGCGGCGCTCTTTAATGTTGGCCGAGTACGACGTTTTCCTCAGCACCGCACCCATCTCCTCGGCGATGGAGACCAGCAGGTGGCGGAATAGTTCGAGCTCAATAGGATCGGGTTTCATTGTTTGCAGGTTCCGGCGTGCACCAAGAAGCTGGCTACTTTTTGCCAGCGCGGTCCTTCCGACTTCTCGACGGCGTAGCTCTTGGTGGAGGAATCGGCTCTGATCCGCCAGCCGGCTGAGCCGGCGTCTTTGGTTTTAGGAAAACGGATGGGGTTGGCGCTGGCCTGCCTAAGCGACCAACTTTCGCCTCCGGTCCGCGTTTCATAAAGTTCGCGGACATTGGATTCCAGGCGAGCATCCACCAACATGGTTCCCTCTTGCGGCGAATCAAACCAAAAGCGTTCGATGACGCCCAGGCGGCTATCTTCATAGACAGGACGTTGGCGCCAGGTCTTGCCCCCATCCGTGGTGAGCAGCAGAAACGGATCGCGCGGCGCGCCCTGCAAATTGGCGCCGGAAATCCAGCCATTCTGAAAATCGATGAACTGAATCTGGTCGAGGCCGGCGAGGCGAATCCGCGGATGCGGCTCGTTCCAGGTCTTGCCGGAGTCGTCGGTGGCGAGGAGAATGGAGTAAATAGTGGTCGTCGGCGTATGCAGATTCCCTGGAAGAAACAGTTTGTTGCCCACCGCTTCGATATTGGTGAGCTCGAGATATACCGGACAGGGCTCTTCATCAGGGCAGGCCAATCCGGAAGCCTGCATATCGGCCTCCGTGCAGTCGAACGGGATGTGCATCGGCTTACCGCTATTCTCCATCGAAATTTGGGCTAGAGCGACGAGGCCGAAGGCCAGGAGCATGGCTGTATGACGAAACACAGATTTATGTTACCGGATTGACGGCGCTAGCATCTTAAAACAATCATGATTCAACTGAGTACCCGGCTGAAAGAATTGATTGTACGCAGCGAACGCGATTTTGCTGGAATTAGCGATGGCGAGGCTTCCGTTCCCGCCATTGAAGGCGGTTGGTCGCGCAAGGAGATTCTGGGACATCTGATCGATTCGGCGTCGAACAACCATCAGCGCTTCGTTCGCGCGCAGCTTCAAGCTGAACTGCGCTGGCCGGGATACGATCAGTCCGGCTGCGTTCGCGTGCAGCGATTCCAGGACTCGCGTTGGAGCGATTTGCTGGGATTCTGGGCGGCGTACAATCGCTTCCTGGCCCATGTGTTGGCCGGCGTCCCGGAAGAGAAACGGCAAACCCAGTGCTGGATCGGAAACAATCCGGTGATGACACTCGAAGAATTGGCGGCGGATTACCTCACGCATCTGGAGCACCACCTTGATCAGATTCGCCCGAATCAGATCCGCGTGAAAACTTGATGCCCTGGGCGAGCGGGAGCTCGTTCGACCAGTTGATCGTCACAGTTTGACGCCGCATATATGCCTTCCACGCATCGCTGCCGGACTCGCGCCCGCCGCCCGTATCTTTCTCGCCGCCGAATGCCCCCCCGATCTCCGCGCCGCTGGTCCCGATATTGATGTTGGCGATTCCGCAATCGCTACCGCGCGCGCTCAGAAATACTTCGGACGAGATCAAATTGGTGGTGAACATCGCCGACGACAAACCCTGCGGGACGTCGTTGTGCCATTGGAGGGCCTGATCCAGCGATTCGAATTCGATCAAGTAGAGGATGGGTGCGAAGACTTCTTGCTTCAGGATCGGCATCTTAGGGTGTGCCTTGACGAGCGCCGGCCGGACGAAACATCCACCCAACTCCTGGCCGCCGAAAATGACCTCGCCGCCTTCGTTCCGGATTCGTTCGAGCGCAGCCCGCATAGCATCCACGGCTGGGCGATCGATGAGCGGACCCATCAACGTAGTCTCGTCCATCGGGTTGCCGATGGGAATATGCGCGTAAGCGGCCTTCAGCTTCTCAGTCATTGGACTGGCGATCTCACGCTGAAGAAATAGACGCCGGAGGCTGGTGCATCGCTGGCCGGCCGTGCCGACCGCACCAAACAGGACCGCTCGCAGCGCGAGATCGAGATTAGCGTCGTTCATCACGATCACGCCGTTGTTGCCGCCGAGTTCCAGGAGCGTGCGTCCGAGCCTGCGCCCGACAGTCTCGGCTACGATGCGCCCCATCCGGCACGACCCGGTCGCGCTGACGAGCGGAATGTGGGCATCTTCGAGCAAGCGCTGGCCGACAACCGAATCCTCGCCGATGATGAGGCTGAAGACGCCGCGCCAGCCATGTCGTTCGAGCACGCGGTCACAGATTTTCTGCACAGCGATGGCCGTTAGCGGTGTCTTCAACGACGGTTTCCACAGAACGCAATCGCCACAGACCGCGGCCAGCAGCGCATTCCAGGACCAGACAGCGACCGGGAAGTTGAACGCAGAAATCACGCCGACCACACCGAGCGGATGCCATTGTTCATACATCCGGTGGTGCGGGCGCTCGCTCGGCATGGTGAGACCGTAGAGCTGTCGCGAGAGGCCTACGGCGAAATCCGCGACGTCGATCATCTCCTGGACTTCGCCTTTCCCTTCCGCCAGGATCTTACCCATTTCCAACGTGACCAGCGTCCCGAGGTCGTCCTTGAAGCGCCGTATTTCGTCGCCGATCTCGCGCACAATCTGTCCGCGCTTGGGCGCTGGAACCATTCGCCAGCGCGTGAAGACTTCGATGGCTTCGGAGACGACGCGGTCATAATCCTCGGCGGTGGCCAAACGGACGCGGGCAATTTCCTGGCCGTCCGCGGGATTGCTGGACGCGAGCGTCGCGCCTCCGGACGATGAGATCCACTCGCGGCCGCAAGCACCGGAATTAACAGGCTCGATGCCCAGCCGTTCCAAAACAGGATTTGCAGTTATTGTGCCAGCCATCCAAAACCTTCCGTTCCTCTTGCAAAGCGCCGGCCGGCCTCGGCAACCTTGCGGCCGATTCGAGCAATCACCTCGGCTTGAAATTCAGGTTCTAGCCAGCCGGAAAATTCATGCCGCCGGCTGATTGCGAAAGCAGCTTCGCGGGTTGTTGCGCCACGCGGCTTCGAAACGCGGATATGCAAGGGATCTACGATGATGTCTGAATAAGTGGCGTCCAAAGCCAGCGCGGCCAATTCTTCCGGATCACACGGCAAGAGCGGCGCCAGGGTCGCGAAGGTTTGGATTCCGGCATCGCGCAGGCTGCGCACGGTCTCTATCCGCTGAGAAATCGCCGCGCAATGCGGCTCATAGAGCTTTCGAATCTCCTCGCGATTGGTAGTCACCGAAAAGCTCACGCGCAGCGATGTGCATCGCGAAAGCTCGATCAGCTTGTCGAGGTCGCGCAGGATCAACGGGCCGCGGGTCTGGATCGTGAAGATTTTGGGAGGACGCGCGCACAGCTCATCCAAAATTTGCGGCATCAGTCGCTGAGTCTCTTCGGCAGGCTGATAAGGGTCGACTAGTGGAGAACAATAGATCACTTGATCAGTGCGAAGCTGGCGACGCAGCAGGTCCGGTGCGTTGGACTTGAATGTCGTGAACTGCCCCCAGTGCGACCAGTCTTGAGGCTTTAGTCCGCCATATACGCGCATGGTAGGAACATAACAGTAGCTACATCCGAAAGTGCAATTTCGCGCCGGCGTCAGTGAATGTGTAAATCCAGCTTCCGCGATGAAGCCCGACGTCGGGCTTAGAATGCTGTGCGCATCGGCTTCAAGAACTTGAAACGGCATTTGTGGACAATAATTTCCGTCGCAGGAAATCCAATGCGGTGTTGGTGGAGAACGCCCGGACGCGCTCGCGGTCAGCCGGGAACATGATCCGCCGTACTTCAGTCTCGCCAGGAGTGGCGAGGCCGATGAAAACCAGGCCAACCTTTTCGCCATCCGGGCCGGCATAGCCCGTCATCGACACTGCATAATCCGAACTGGTGCGCGCTTTAGCACCTTCGGCCATCGCTTTCGCCACTTGCTCGCTCACCGCGGTATGCTCGGCGAGCATTTCAGCGGGCACGCCCAGCAGCTTCGTTTTCATATCGTTCGAGTAAACCACGAAGCCGCCCCGAAAATAATCGGAACTCGACGGCACCGATGTAATGCGGCCGCCCAGTAAGCCGCCGGTCACGCTCTCCGCCACGCTCAAAGACGCATGCCTGGCGCGCAACAGATCACCGACCACTTGCTCCAGAGAATCGCCATTGCGCGAATAGATTCGATCGCCGAGCAACGGCTCAATCTCGGCGCAGACCTTTTCGAGCACACTCTCCGCTTCATTAGCCGAAGCACAACGTGCCCGCAGGTGAATATGGATCTCTCCGGATACGGCCAGGATCGTAGTGGCCAGATTCGCGTAGCTGGTATAAACCGGCGAAATCAGCTGGTCGAGCTCCGACTCGGTCATGCCGACCGTCCGGAAAAACCGCATGCGAATCACCTGCGGCGGCAGAAACTTTTCGAGCCGCGGCAGACATTGCTTCTCGAACATGGCTTTCAATTCGTTAGGCGGGCCGGGAAGCAGCATCAGCACCACGCCGTTGTGCGCGATCCATTGGCCCGGCGCGGTGCCGCGGTCGTTCGGCAGTATCTCGGCCCCTTCGATTATATATGCCTGTCGTCGATTAATCTCGGCCATCTTGCGGCCATAACGGCGCAATCGCTCTTCGATCTGATCGGAAATTTCCTGATGATAGGTCATCGAGCGCCCTAACGCTGCGGCCACTGCGTCGCGCGTAAGATCGTCTTCAGTTGGACCGAGGCCGCCGGTGAGAACGATCACTTGTGATCGAGCCACGGCCGCCAGGATCGTGTCAGTGAGACGCGCGCGCTCATCGCCGACGATAGTTTTGCGAACAACCTCCACGCCGAGCGCGTTCAACTGGTCGGTGAGGTATAGAGAATTGGTGTCGACCTTTTGAGGGGTCAGCAGCTCCGACCCAATCGCGATAATCTCGGCATCGGGCATTACGGAAGAGGCCTGCCGGCGATTCCGACATCGGCGCGATAGAGCGCGTTGTTGGTGGTGACGAGCAACGCCCGCGATGGAGTGAAGGCCAAGCCCACGATGCCTGGTCCGGAGAGAAACAATTCGGGTGACTGTTGCGTTGCGAAGCGAACGACGCCGCGCCGGCCGCCGAGCGAAGCTGCGACATATAAGCGGCCTTCGGCATCGAATGCGAGCCCTTGCGGACGGCCGAGGCCCCGGTAGTAGGTCTCCACTTCGCCTGACGGTCCGATGCGGTGGACCGAATCATAACTCGACGTAGTGGGGCCCGTGACGTACAGATAGCCATCCGGGCCGAAGGCAAAGTGATAAGCGGCGATGGAAGGCTCGAGCGTAGCGAACACGTAAATCTGGCGAGTGCGGCTAATCTTGAACACCGTGCCGCCGCGGTCGCCGACATACAGATTCTCGTCCGGGTCAAAAGCGATCCCCGTGGCGACGCCCATGCCTTCGACGTATGGAGACACGCTGGCGTTGGGCGTGATTTGATAGACGATCCCGTCGTACCGGCTGGAAACGTACAGGACGCCCTCTTTATCAAAGGCCAATCCAGTAGCGTTCATGATGTCACTCACGAAAGGCTTGGGATTGTAATTGAGATCGACCTTAAAAACCGAGACCGGAGTTTTCTGGCCGCGCGATCCGCTGAAAGTGACAAAGATGTTGCCGAACGAATCGACGGCGGGATTAGCAACCGCGTATAGATTATCAGCGATTTGGACGCCGACGTCGCAGGTCCAGGCGCGGCTGCTCTGATTTCCGGCTTCAATGACGAGTTCACCGGCGGAAGCGCCTTCGGGCACGCGAACGATAAGGTAGGAGTCGGAGCCGATCACGATGGGAGCGGCGACATCGCCGATGGTCACGCGCGGCCGTTCGGATCGAGCCAATCCCGCGCCATGAATCTGAAACTCTCCGCCCGGAATTGCGGCCTCGGGCGTGACGTTCGAGATTGTGGGGCGGCCGTTCGCGTCTTTCTTTGAGGAAGCCATGTTAGAACAACTGGAACCGATCTAATAAGAATATAGCAAGCGCGCCGTAGAGGCCCGCCATCAAGTCGTCGGCCACGATGCCGATTCCGCCGGGCAGCGCTTCGAGCTGCCGGGCAGGAGGCGGTTTCCAGATATCGAAGAGCCGGAACAATGCGAACGCCGCGAGCCAGCTTTTCCAGTTGAGCGTGGCGGCGCCGACGAGCGTCAGCCATTGGCCCAGCACTTCGTCTACGACTACGACGTGCGGATCTTTTTGGCCGATCCTTTTGGCGAACACGTCAGCGGCCCAAACGCCGGGAAGCAGAAGCACGGCGGTGAGCAACAAGAACGTGCCGCGGCCGGAGCCGTAAGCGAGATGCAGTGCGATAGCGAGTACCAGCGCGGCCAGAGATCCGGCGGTTCCGGGGCCAACGGGAGCATAACCGCAACCGAACCAAGTGGCGATGAGAAGAGCCGCGTCGGTTCTCCGCTGGGGCAGCGGACTAGGACTCATGGTCGTCGCCGTCGTTTTCTGATTCCTGAGGCTGGACGGGGGTCGAGATCACGTACTTCTCACTGGCCCAATTGCCGAGGTCGATGATCTTGCAGCGCTCGCTGCAGAATGGAAAGAATTCGTCGCGGGGAGCGATGGCTTTCTTGCAGATCGGACACTTCATCGGGTGGCGGCGAGGATGGGGAACGGTTGCGCAATCGGGACTGGAGCTGATTGAGCGGGCGAATCGATCAACGCGCCAATCAAATCGTAGTCATGCGCCTCGGTGATTCGCATGCGGCGGATTTCACCGGGCTGGGGCGCTGCATCGCCAAAATCGTTGAGGTAGCAGACACCGTCGATCTCGGGAGCTTGCGTGGACATGCGCGCCTGCCAGAGCAGATCGGTTTCCTGGGACGGGCCTTCCACCAGAACATCGATTTCCTGGCCGATCATTTTACGATTCCGCTGTTTCGAGATCCGCCGCTGTAGAGCCATCAGATTGCGCCTGCGATTATAAATAGTGCGCGCGTCGACCTTGGCGTCGAGATCGTAACTGCCGCTGGTCTCTTCGTCGGAATAGGAGAAAACGCCAAGCCGATCGAATTGGGCAACTTGGACGAGCTGGCGCAGGATCTCGAAATCCGCTTCGGTCTCGCCCGGGAATCCCACGATCATGCTGGTTCTAATCGCCACGCCTGGTATGGTGGCGCGAATCCGCTCGAGCAGTTTCAAGAAGAAGTCGCCGTGCGAGCCGCGCTTCATACGCTTCAAGACCGCGGCGCTGGCGTGCTGCAGCGGCATGTCGATATATTTCACTAGCGCCGGATGCTCGGCTAAGGTATCGAGCAGTTTCTGAGTGATGCGATTGGGATAACAGTAGAGGAAGCGAATCCACTTGGGATGTGGCGTCTCGATTTGCGCCAGCCGCGCGAGCAGGTTCGGCAGACCGTCTTTGATTCCGAGATCTTCGCCGTAAGACGTGGTGTCCTGGCCGATGAGATTGATCTCGCGGACGCCTTGGGCGAACATGCGAGTGGCTTCAACGATCACCGATTCGAAACGGCGGCTTCGAAAGTTGCCTCGGAACTGCGGGATCACGCAGAACGAGCAGGGATGATCGCAGCCCTCGGCGATTTTGATGTAGGCGTAATGACGCGCGGTGGAAAGCACGCGCGGCGTGAGGTCGTGATAGAGATAGGGCTCGAAAGGATTAGCGTCGGGCGTTGCGCCTTCGCACAGGGCCACGATTGAGTCCAACTCGTTAGTGCCGAGCACGGCGTCGACCTCCGGAATGTTCCGGCGAATGTCATCGCGATAGCGCTCCACCATGCAGCCGGCGACAATGAGCTTTCGCGCGCTGCCGGACTTCTTGTACTCGGCCATTTCGAGAATCGTGTCGACTGATTCCTGCTTGGCCGGATCGATGAAGCTGCAGGTGTTAACCACCAGGACGTCGGCGTCGCCGGGATGCTGCGTCAGCTCATGGCCGCGGGAGACAAGATGGCCCATCATGACCTCGGTATCGACGAGGTTTTTGGGACAGCCGAGACTTACAAAACCGACTTTCAAGGTGTTTGATCCGGGAGAAAGGTGCGAAATCACAGGATAGCAGCAAACACAGGCCGGAATGCCTGTGCCCCTGCTACTTCAGGTTGTAGAGCTTGCGGGCGTTGTCGCGCAGCACCATCTGGGCGATTTCCAAAGCGCGGGCGCGTGTGATCTCGGCGTCGTGCATCATTTCCGTAAGGGCGAGTCCTAACGCTTGACGGCCGGTGGTCGCGGCCACCCAACCGGCTTCTTCCCAGTACATTTCTTCGGAGAATGGATAGGCGTCGGTCGCAAACAAGACCTTTTCGGGCGCGTATTCCAGCCATTCGCGAATTGCTCCGGCGACTGCCCGAGGATAATTGGTGAAGGTCTGCGCGGAGAAATCGGCGTAGGCGTTGGGCTTCGACAGCAGCGCGGCCACTTCGCGCGTGAACGGCCAACCGCCGTGAAGCATTACGAAATTGGTCTTACGCAACTTGGGATCATTGAAAACCGATTCGAGCCCGAGCGGATTCCCCTCGGCGACGTGGAAGTAGCCGCCCCCGCCCGCGGACGAATGCAGGTGCACGGCCAGGCCTAGCCGACCGCACTCCGATGCGATGTAGCGGAAGATGTAATCCTGAAGCAGCTTGTAGGGTGCGTCCTGAGGCGCGGCGCGGCGCGATCCGGAATAGACTCGCACCGCTTCGGCCTGGGTGGGATCGTCGAACTCCAGAGAACGCAGATAAGCGGCCTCAAACTTTATCGCGATTGCCCCCGCGCGTTTGTGACGCTCGAGGGTAGCAGTCACCACTTTCTTGAGATAGTCGTCAAAGGAAGCGGGCGGTTCGGAGTAACCGGATTCCTTGAGATAGCGCTGCAGCAGCCGGTCTTCGTCGGCGAAAAATGCTTTGCGGTCGGAGTTCTTCGCGGCCAGGCTGCTGTTGTTAAGCGGATACATTAGCGCGTCTTCAAACGGCACCCACAGGAAGCGCGGCGGCGCCAATCCTGGTCCCATGGAGACGCGATTGGCGAGCATGGTTTCGATTCCTAACTGATCGAGCACCCAGTTTGCATAGCCGGTGCCTTTTTCTGTAAGAACCTGCCGCTTGCGCTCACGAAAATCTTTGGCATTGCCGTAGAGCGCGCGCGACGCTTCCAAGATCAGCAGAGAACCCGGCCGCGTGCGCACTGGGTCGGTGGACGGCTCCATGTTATCGACAGGCAGCGCGTCGTAGTCGGTATCCTTGTCACTGCCGAAGACCGGCCGCACGGGATGCGCGTGATTATCTATGGCTCGAATTTTGGCGATTTCCGCGGCTAGTTGGGTATCGATCGGAAGCTGAGCAGGGGCAAGCCGGCAAAACTCCGCCAGGACGGCCAAAGAACAGCCGAGCTTCATTTTGTTTCGAAGCCGAGGTGCCAACCCAGCTTGGCCGAATCTGCCCAGACCACATGTTTCCCAAACCACACCGCCGGATTATGGGCATCGATAGCGTGCGCCGAGCCGAGGATGAAGGCACAGGGCGTCTCTCCGAATTGGCGGATGCGCGCATCGAGCCACGATGCAGACGATAGTGGCGCCGCGAGAACGACCGGCGTGCCGGGAAACCAAGCAAGCTTGGCCTCAAAATCTGAATCGTCCTGGCGTTGGGGAGCAGAGAGGCCGTAAGCGCGTCGGAACTGTGCGATCGACGCATCCAGGTCCTTCACGCCTATCACGACCTTCGCGACGCCGGTGAAATCGGTCGTAGTTGGCTTGCCGCTTGGATAAGCCCGCCGATCGCGCGGCGTGAAGTCGTGAATCAGGAACGGGAAGAAGTTGCCGTTGCCCGCACCGACCTGCGCGGCTTCCCATTCGATTTGCACGCCATCGGGCCGCTTACGACCGTTCTTTCGAGCATCGCTGACCTGGATGGAAGCGGCGCGGAGGCGCGTGATCTCAGCGCCAAGATCGGCGGGTCGAACGGCCCAGGCACACGGACCGCCGTTGTTTTGGAGTTGTTTATGCCATTCGTGCGCGGCGACCGCGGCTGGATCCGCATTAGGTTGGATCGCGATCTGCTCGAGATAAGAACCATCCGGGAAACTGGTGAGCGCCATCTCGGTGGCGTGGTTGGAATGCGGCCCTCCGTACTCGCAGGCGAGGCCCGCGGCTTGAAGCGCGCGCTGCATGGCCCGAACATCTTGGCCGGCCACTGTAGCGTGGTCGACTTTGAGCTCCGCGGCGATTACTGGTAGAAAGGCGGGCAACAGAAGACAGGCCAGCGCGAACAGGACGGAATTGGGCATAGGCCCATTTTAGTTGACTCGCACCGCTACCACCGTCACGTCGTCTTGCTTTTCGCCGGCGACCGCGTCGACGATGTGGTTGGCGAGAGTTTCCGCAGTAACGAACGGGTTGGCGCGCATCACCGAGAGCAGGCCGTCGTCACCAAACTCAGTATCGCTTTCGATACCCGCTTCCGTAACCCCGTCCGAGAAGATGACCAGCGTGTCGCCTGTTTTCAGATCGACGACTTTTTCCTCCGAGGTCCAGGCGCTGAAGACTCCCAGAACCGTAGCAGTAGATGACAGCCGTTCCACGCTTCCATCAGCGCGCAGCAGGATGGGCGGAAGATGGCCGCAGTTGGCATAACGCAGACGCCGCTCACGATCATCATAATGAGCGAAGAACAGCGTGGCGAAGTGCTCCGGCGGTGTCGATTCATAGAAGAGTTTGTTGACGGAACTTAGCATAGCGGCCGGATGCCGCAGCGCGTCCTTAGCCTGGCTACGAAAACAGGCCTGCAGATTGGCCATCAACAAAGCCGCGCCGATGCCTTTGCCGGACACATCGCCCACAACGAAACCGAGGCCGCCCTCGCCGACATCCAGAAAATCGTAATAATCGCCGCTCACTTCGCGCGCGGGCACGCAACGGCCGGCATAGTCGATGCTGGCGAGTTGACGGGTCTGATTGGGAAACAACTTCTGCTGGACATTATGAGCGATCTCGAGTTCGGTTTTTACGCGACGGTCGGCCTTGATCCGCGCCGAAGCTTCCACTGCCTGCTTGCGGATGGCGCCCAGCAGCCGCGCGTTGTCCCACGGCTTCTGAACAAAATCGCAGGCGCCTCGCCGCATCGCTTCGACCGCCAGATCCACGTTGCTCCAGGCCGTCATGACAATCACTGGCGCTGCGTTCGACTGCGCTTCCAGGCTCGACAACAGATCCAGACCTTCTTCGCCGGACGTGGTGTCGCGCGCGTAATTCAGATCCATCAGAATCAGATCGAACGGCTCGGCCTGCGCGGCCCGCAGCAGTGCTTGCGGCGAATCCACGAGCACATTCTGATAGCCCGCGCCCTTCAGCAGTAACCGCAGCGCTTCCAAGATATCCGGTTGATCGTCACCCACCAAAATCCGCAAGCCGTGGCCCTGGTCTTGTTGATCAAGAAGCGGATCCTTTGTCACAGCAGTCATCATTACCGGTTCGAAGACTATAGGGCAAGCCAGTTGCCAGACTAAGCACTTGAAAGCGGGTGCGTTGTAACGTGTGAGATGCTGCGTACTGTTCGCAAATGGGAAGTTCTGTCCCGGTTTCGGCGAGCCGTCAGGGGGAAATTAACGCCTTCGACATGTTTATAAAGTGGCATCGCTGCTTGGTTGTCACCTCCAGTGGAAAAGGCGAAGTGCCGGTGACGACGTATCCGAGACGCCGATAAAATTCGGGAAGCTCTTGGCGCAGATTCACGATGCGCAGATCCACATAGTGAATGCCTGACGCGCCGGCGTGCTCCTCGGCGGCTGCCACCAAGCGCGAGCCAAGGCCGCTTCGTTGTCGCGATGGATCGACGGAGAGCAGCCCGAGGTAGGCGCGGTCACCGCGACCCTCAATGTAAACACATGCGCACATGCCATCGTCGTCTTGCGCAACATCTTGGCCAACTAGGAACTGGCCGGCCGCCATTAGTTTTCGGACTGCTTCGGCATCGATACGATCCCCTTCGATGAAGAAGCGCTCAACCTGAAACGCCGCGTTAATGAGGCGCGTGAGAGCTTCGGCATCGGCTGGTTCAGCGATACGGATACGCACAGGATGTAGCGCGACAGAACTCACGAGACTAGTTCAGCTCGGCCAGTTTCTCTTCGAGATGCTTCAGCGCGGCCTCGAGTATCTTCCGGTAGCGGGGATTGTTGGCATGTTCCAGATCGCGCAACACGCGGGTGCGCGACAACAGCAGGCTTTGGCGCTGGTGGATTCGTTCGGCTTCAACTACGCTGATTTCGGTCTCTCGGGATGCGGCCCGCCTGGACTCTGCAGATTCGATCTGGGACTCGACCGACTTACTTTCCCAGCCCCGTGCCATAACCTTAGTTCTAGTCTGCCATGGTGGGGTGGGCGGCTGCTGGCCATGGCTAGACTAAGGATCGGCTCGCCTGAGAAAGGCGGGACGCTATGCCGGAAGTTCCAAATGCGCTTATTTTGCATGGTAAGCGCTCTCATCAAACGAGCATTCTTGAGCAAGCAGCAATAGCTAAAGCGGGGCGCGCGGCGGCTGGGTGGGAGCGAGTCTCTGGCTCGCCAGGGTCTATCGCCACCCTATGAGAAGAACACCCCATTCCGTTCGTGGCCGATCTCGGCAAACGAGCTGGAAGACGTTCCTAACGCGTCGGACTCAAACACGAAATCGCCAACTGTCGCGCTCCACTGCATTTGAGCGGAGTTGCGAACGAATTCACCGGCGAAGCCGCCGTACACCGGGTCGGTATTTCGGATATTGAGCCTCTGGTTCACGCCCTGCCAATCGACTCTGAGCGACACGGTTCCCGGTACAGGCGGCGGGCCGCCGCCGAACAATGCATTCCCTAGACTGCCGTAGTCGAGGATGGGCGCGTTGGACACCTGTAGCGAAGCACCGCCCGTGCCAAGGTGGACATCGACACCATTTCCATCATCGCCCTGGTGATCGTCACTGATCTGTATCGTCCAGAATAGGCCGACCGGAGGGAACGTAGACGGATTCAAGTCATGGATCTGTGCGCCCGGACCGGGCAAATAGACGTCCACTCATATGAATGCGAACGTGGCCTGATGAAGGCTCCCGTCAGTTCCGCGGAAGTTGCCCTCCATGAACCGCATATCGGAATCGACGAAAGGGTATCGCGCTTTCTCCCCGGTCTTGACGTTGGTTTGCGTTACCATCCCACTGATGTATGCCAAGCCGACGAAGGCGTCGAGGTTGGTAATGGTGACCGGCTCGGCATCGACGGGGTCGAACGCCGCGGGACCAAACACGTGGTAAGATCCACCGAGAACCGGACTTCCGCCAGGTATAGGCACCGGAGCGAATGCCCCTTTCGGAGCCGCGAGTGCCGGTGTCCATAGAGCGGATCCGAGTGTAGCACCCACGACCGCGGTTCCGGCCGCGGTGCGGGTGAACTGCCGCCGCGATAGCCCCGGCCGGACTTCGCTGACGGGAGTCATGGGATTAGCCAGGTGAACCCTGGTCGGGATCGAAGCTTTCATGGCTGAGATAGCGCGATAGTTCATGGTGTCCTCCTGGACGGTGATCCACGGATTAAATATCATCCGCAATGCGGTGTCAAGGGGGTGGATTGCCCAGAGCGATGGGCCGGGTTTCTAGGCCGCCGTGTTGATCGGCGCTGGATGAGCCGCCTCGAAACTCGCGATGGCGGGCTCTTGCTGCAAAATGTATCCCAATTCGTCGATGCCTTCGACCAAACAATGCCTGGCGAAGGGGTCGACCGGGAATTCAACGGCGCGCCCCGAAGGCAGCGTCAAAGTCTGGGCGGCCAGATCCACTTTCACCGTGGCGTTCGGATTTCCGAACAGCTCCGCGTGGACATCGCGCGGCACTTCAATGGGCAGCAGCGAGTTCTTGAGCGAATTACCCCGAAAGATATCGGCGAACGAAGTGCTGATCACGGCGCGAAAACCGTATTGGAGAAGCGCCCACGGCGCGTGCTCTCGCGAACTGCCGCAACCGAAGTTGTCGCCGGCCAACAAAATTTGGGCCGTTCTCGACTCGGGCTTGTTGAGAACGAAGTCGGGCTTCGGTCTGCCTTCAGTGTCGTAACGCCAGTCGTAGAACAACTGATCGCCGAGGCCCTCTTTCGAAATAGTCTTGAGAAACCGTGCCGGGATGATCTGGTCGGTATCGAGATTGTCGATGGGGAACGGAACCAGGCGGCTCTCGAATGTTGTGAATTTTGTCATGGCAGCAAGGTCCTCACATCGGTGACGACGCCCGTGATCGCCGAGGCCGCCGCGGTCAATGGACTGGCAAGAAAAGTACGCCCGCCTTTACCTTGCCGGCCCTCGAAATTGCGATTACTAGTGGACACGCTATATTCGCCGGGCTGCAACTGGTCGCCGTTCATGGCGATGCACATCGAGCAGCCCGCCTCGCGCCAGTCCGCGCCCGCGTCCCGGAAGATCTGATCGAGACCCTCGGCTTGCGCCTGAGCCTTCACCTGTTTGGAACCGGGCACCACCATCACGCGCACACCGGAATGCACCTTGCGGCCTTTCAGAATTTTGGCGGCGTTGCGAAGATCGGAGATGCGGGCGTTGGTGCAGCTTCCAATAAAGACCACGTCCACCGGATGACCCAGCAGCGGCTTTCCGGGCGCCAGATCCATATAGCGGAGCGCCTTGGAGAGTGAATCGCGCTCCAGCGGATCGGTGATATCGCTCGGATTCGGCACCATCGCGGTAATCGGAATTCCCATACCGGGGTTTGTTCCGAAAGTGATCATGGGCTCGAGCGTCGAGGCGTCGATGTTGATGCTCTTATCAAACTGAGCGCCGTCGTCGGTGGGAAGCTTGCGCCATCCGGTCACGGCGGCGTCCCAGGCTGCCCCGGTCGGAGCGTAGGGCCGGCCGCTCACATACTGATGGGTGGTGTCGTCGGGAGCAACCAAGCCGGCGCGCGCGCCCGCTTCGATGGACATGTTGCAAACGGTCATGCGCTCTTCCATCGACAGCCCGCGGATCGCCGAACCGCAGTATTCGAAAACACAGCCAGTCCCGCCGCCGATGCCGATGCGCGCAATCAGCGAGAGGATTATGTCTTTAGCAGTGATTCCCGGCTTCAGGGCGCCGTCCACTCGCACCTGATAGGTCTTCGATGGACTCTGGAGCAGGCATTGGGTAGCCAACACGTGTTCGACTTGGCTGGTGCCGATTCCAAACGCCAGTGCACCGAATGCGCCAAGAGTCGACGTGTGGCTGTCGCCGCAGACCATGGTCATGCCCGGCTGGGTCATCCCCTGCTCGGGTCCGATGACGTGCACGATGCCTTGCTGCTCGCTCGAAAGCCCGAAGCAGCGGATCCCGAATTCCTGGCAATTGGCTTCCAAACGGGCAACCTGCGCGGCGGCGACTTTGTCGACGATTGGAAACGAACGCGGCGTGGTGGGCGTGCTGTGATCGGTGGTCGCGATGGTGAGATCGGGACGGCGGACTTTGAGCCCGCGAGCGCGCAGACCGTCGAAAGCTTGCGGTGAGGTGACCTCATGCACCAGGTGCAGATCGATATAGAGCAGCGCCGGCGCGCCGGGGCGTTCGCTGACGATGTGGTTATCCCAGATCTTCTCGATAATGGTGCGAGGTTTCATATTGCCTTTACTACTGCATCTCCCACTTCTGTAGTGGTGGCCGAAGCCGAGCCCGGGCGCTTTAAATCGGCGGTAACTTTCCCTGAGTTGAGCACTGTCTCGATCGCTCGATTCACCACCGCGGCCTCTTCTTTTAAGCCGAAACTATATTCGAGCATCGCCGCCACCGAGCCGATTGCTCCGAACGGGTTGGCTTTGTTTTGACCGGCGATGTCGGGTGCCGAGCCATGCACCGGTTCGTACAGCCCCACCCAGGCGCCGGACGGTTTTCGGTCGCCGATGGAGGCCGAGGGCAACATGCCGATCGATCCGGCCAAAACTGCTCCCTCATCACTGAGGATATCGCCAAACATATTCTCCGTGAGCA
>Ga0210386_10000155_pt1 | contig 57913 bp, 47 predicted proteins | sample IncBWH32OmetaG_FD_160091 | JGI IMG/M metagenome (GOLD analysis project Ga0210386, IMG submission 160091) | Forest soil microbial communities from Barre Woods Harvard Forest LTER site, Petersham, Massachusetts, United States - Inc-BW-H-32-O ...
CGGCGGCAAAGCTGCAGCCGCCGCTCCCGCAAAGCCCGCCCGAAAAAAAAACATAAAGAAAATCTCCTTCGGCGCCACCCTCGACCACGTCCCCAAAGAAGATCTCCCTGCCTTCATCACGCCGCAGCTCGCCGCGCAGGCAACCGAAGCTCCGCGCAGTTCCGGCTGGGTTCACGAGTTGAAGCTTGACGGCTATCGCATTCAAGTTCGCAAAGACTCAGACCGCATCGAGCTCCTCACGCGCACCGGCCTTGACTGGACGCACCGGATGAAGGCCCTCGCGCCTCTCTTCGCGGCTCTTCCCGCTAACACCGCCATCCTCGACGGCGAGATCGTCGTCCTCTCCGACAACGGCTGCACCAGCTTCGCCAATCTGCAGGCTGCATTTCAAGAGGGCGCAAAGCATGCCCTCACTTACTTCGCCTTCGATCTTCTCCACCTCAACGGACACAACCTGCGCGACCTGCCCCTCACCGACCGCAAAGCGCTGCTCTCGCGCCTCCTCGAAAACGCCGAAGACGCCATTCGCTACAGCGACCACGTCGACGCGCCCGGCGACCTCGTCTTCAAGGCGGCCTGCGAGTTGCATGCCGAGGGCATCATCTCCAAACGCGCCGACGGCAAATACGTCGGGAGCCGCACCACCGACTGGCGCAAGCGCAAGTGCATCCACGAGCAGGAGTTCGTCATCGGCGGCTTCACCCTGCCCTCGAACGAAATCTACGGCGTCGGCGCGTTGCTCCTCGGCTACTACCAGGGCGACAAGCTCATCTATGCGGGACGCACCGGCACCGGATTTACGCAGAAGACACATGCCATGCTGCGCGCTCGCATTGACAAGCTCCGCCGCACCTCGCCGCCCTTCGAATCCGTTCCTCCCGACGCCCGCCGCGGAGCCATCTGGGTAAAACCCGAGCTCGTCGCTCAGATCACCTTCGCCACCTGGACCGCCGACAACCTCGTCCGTCAGGCCGCATTCCAGGGCCTCCGCGAAGACAAGCCCGCCGGCGAAGTCCGTCGCGAAGAAGCATCTACGCCGCCGTCCGCAGGCAAGACAAAGCCCGTCTCAAAGCACGCTGCGCACCCCGCGCCAGCAACCGCTGCGGCCAAGACCGTCCCCGCGAAAAAATCCACAAAATCGGAACCCGCCGCCCACGCGCCCGTTCGCCTCACCCATCCCGACAAGGTTCTCGACGCCGAATCGCATCTCACCAAGCAGCAGCTTGCCGACTATTATTGGGCCATCGCCCCGCACATGCTGCCGCACATCGCCGGACGTCCTCTGTCGCTCGTCCGCTGCCCCGAAGGCACCGCGCATCCCTGCTTCTTCCAGAAGCACGTCAACAACACCCTGCCGCCCGGCTTCGAGTCGGTTCCCGTGCGCGACAGGAAGACCGGCAAGGTCGAGGCTTACGTCACACTCTCTACGCCCCAAGCCCTCGCCGGCCTCGCCCAGTTAGGAGTCCTCGAAATTCATCCCTGGGGCTCACGGAACGACGATCTTGAGCACCCCGACCGCCTCGTCATCGATCTCGACCCCGATACCGCCATTTCATGGCCCACACTCGCCGCCAGCGCTGCCGAGATACGCAAGCAGCTAAAGAGCCTCGGCCTGGAAAGCTTTCTCAAGACCACCGGAGGCAAAGGTCTCCACGTCGTAGTGCCGATACAGCCTGAATACGACTGGCCCGTCATCAAGGAGTTCACGCACGCCTTTGTTCTCGAAATGGAAAAGCGCGAGCCCTCGCATTACCTCACGAAGATGACCAAATCCGCGCGCGCGGGACGCATCTTCCTCGACTATCTCCGCAACCAGCGCGAAGCCACCGCTGTCGCCGCCTACTCGCCGCGCGCCCGCGCAGGATCCGCCGTCTCCCTGCCGCTCCCCTGGACAGACCTCAAGCTCCCCGAGCGTCCCGTCTTCCGCGTCGTCGATTTCGATGAGTGGAAACCCCGCCTCCGCCGCGACCCGTGGAAAGATTTGCCCAACACGAAGCAGCGCATTACCGCTGAGGCTCTCAAGCTCTTCAGAATTTGAATCAGACTGGCCGCTGAATCCCGCCTGGGTCGAAGTGCCTCTTATTTTGAGAACAACTCGGACAGGTTGGTAAGCGTGAGTAGTTCTCGCACGCGAGGTGACAGGTTCACGAGCTCCAGCTTCCCTAGACCTTTATTGATCTGGGAAACTTTCAGGCCAACCAATGCGCCGAGGCCGGAACTATCCAGGTAACCCAAATCGGTGAGGTCGATCACGACGTGGTGGCCGCCATCCGAGATGAGGGGCGCGACCAGTGTCTTGAGCTGACCCCCTGCTTCCCCTGTCAGCCTGCCATGACACTTAATCTTCGTAACCTTTAGCTTATATTCGTCTTCCGATTCTTCAACGTCATAGTGGAACGAGCCGTCTGCCGTCATGCAATCTCCTCAGGAATCACAATACCACTGAAGAACCAGGACAGCATTCAATCAAGTACTGGACTGCAGCCTCAAGCGGAACACCTTTCGCCGCACGCACAATTCCTGCGTCCAATCCCAGCCGGGCTGAATCCAACAGAAGCAATCTTTCGATTCAATTACATTGACATCGCTGTATGGCGAACAACGCCCGCGCGGGCCCAGGAGAGATTTTTATGTTCACAAATGCGGCGTCGAAACTGTTTACACCCGTGAAAATCGGAGCCGTCAACCTGAAGCATCGTGTCGTCATGGCGCCGCTCACCCGATCGCGCTCCATACAGCCGGGGGACATCCCCAATGACCTGATGCTCGAGTACTACACCCAGCGCGCGTCCGACGGAGGCTTCATCATCTCCGAAGCCACCACGATCGCCATCAGCGGACGCGGCTGGTACGGCGCGCCCGGCATGTACTCCGACCAGCAGGTCGCCGGCTGGAAGAAGATCACCGCCGCCGTGCACGCGAAGGGCGCACACATGTTCTCGCAGCTCTGGCACACCGGCCGCTCGTCGAATGTTGCCAACACCGAAGGCGCAGCGCCTGTCTCGGCCTCCGTCAATCCAGACTATTGGCTCAACTCCAAAGCCAGCGTTTCCGCTCCCGGTGAATGGGTGAATCCCTCGCCGCATCGGGCGCTTGAGATTGAGGAGATCGCCGGCATCGTTGAAGACTATCGCCATGCTGCCGAGCGCGCGAAAGCCGCGGGCTTCGATGGAGTGGAACTCCACGGGGCCAACGGCTATCTCCTCGATCAGTTTCTGCAGGACGGCAGCAATCACCGCACCGACGCCTACGGCGGCTCCATCGAGAACCGTTCGCGCGTCCTCCTTGAAGTCGTAGAGGCTTTGGTCTCAGTCTGGGGAGGCGACCGCGTCGCCGTGCGCATCGGTCCCAGCGGAAAATGGAACGGCATGTCCGACAGCAATCCCGACGCGCTCTTCAGCTATCTCGCTGATCAGCTAAACCGTTTCGGCCTCGCCTACCTTCACGTCATCGAGCCACGCGTGAGAGGCAATGTGGTTGTCGAAGAGGGCCAGGCACCCATCGCGGCGCAGCGGCTCAGAAAAATATTCAAGGGCAAGATCGTCGCCGCTGGGGGCTTTGAACCTGACACCGCCAGGGCTGTTGTCGAAAGTGGTGACGCCGATCTCGTCGCCTTCGGCCGTCACTTTGTAGCGAATCCGGATCTGCCTGAGCGCATCCGGTTGGGACTCCCTCTGAACGAGTACGACCGCAGCACCTTCTATACATTCGATGCCCGCGGCTACGTTGATTACCCGTTCTACAACGATCTCGTTCCGGCGTGAATGCCGGCCCTCACGGCAGGGAACGGAACGGCCCTCCCAGCCTATTGCCAAGCGTGTCGATATGGGTCGTCAGGTTGATTTGCTGCGCAGTGGTTTCGGCGGATTTTTCGGCATGGGGCTACTCCTGTCCGGTGTACCGATTCGAACATGACAATGAGAGGAGAAATTCCTCGATTCGAATCATAGCTTGACCCGGGGCGGTTTCAATCTAAGTGTCCCGAGTCATTGATTCCTTGTATCAAAATTGTCATACCGACCCCACTCTGGTTTGCCGAAGGTTAATATGACGCCGGCCGTGCCGGGCTTATAATGCCCGTGACTCACCGTCTTGTGTCGCCCCGAAAACAGCGAGCGTGAATTTTTCTTATGGCTACGACCTCCGCTGCAACGCCGCCCGGCCTTTCTCCTGTTGCACTCCTGATCGGCGAAGATGCCGAGGTAGAATCGGCTCTCGCAGGCCTCCTCAATCCCGAGGGCTGGCGGATGCAAAAGGCGTCCAACACCGATGAGGCCTTCACGTTGGCCAAGTCGACCGCCTTCGATCTGGTTATCACTGGCCGACACACCTCGGGGCGCGACGACGTCGCGTTCCTTCGCAGAATCCGCGGCCTTCGGCCTCACACGCGCATGATCATCCTCGCCGATGAGAGCACGCCCGCTGATGCAGTCGCATCCATGCGCGAATACGCCTTCGCATATCTTTCGAAATCGTTCTCTATGGCCGCGTTGCACGAGGTTCTACAGATGGCACTGGACTCGCCGGCCTGGGATGATGGCATCGAGATTATCTCGGTGACGTCTCAATCGATCAAACTGCATGTGCGCTGCGAAAAGCAGACCGCCGACCGGCTGTTTCACTTCACCAAGGAAGTCGCCGACCTCGACATGTCGGAAGACGATCGGAGACATATCGGAACCGCTTTTCGGGAGATGCTCCTGAATGCCATGGAGCACGGCGGCCACTACGACCCCGCCAAATATGTCGAAATCTCCTACCTTCGAACCGGTCACATGGTGATGTGCCGCATCAAAGACCCAGGCCAGGGTTTTTCCCTCAAGGAAATGCACCATGCAGCCATCAACAATCCTCCCGGAGACCCGGCAGCTCATGTCGCAGTTCGCGAGCAGCTGGGAATGCGGGACGGCGGCTTCGGCATCATGTTTGCCAAGAATATGGTGGACGATCTGATTTACAGCGAAGAGGGCAACGAGGTCACCTTGGTGAAGTACCTCCAGCCAGTTAGTTAGTCTCTGCCTTGGTCATAACTTCGCACTAGAGACCCGCGCCAAAGATCGGCGTCACCAGCATCATCACCGTCTCCACAATCTCCTCCGACGGACCCCGCTGCGGCATCCGTGCCCACTCCTTCGCTGCGCCGTAAATCGCCCAGCTAACTGTTCCCGCAATCATTTCCGGACTGGCGGTACGCTCCGCAGGATGCTGCATCAATCCGTCGAGGGTCATTTGTCGTACCACGGCAACCACGGCGGATTCCATATGCGGTTCCAACTGCCGCTGCCGCTCTTTTCCCGGCGCACCCGCCAGAAAGTCGCACACCCCCAGCACTATTGCGCTAAGGGCAGACGCGCACGATCCGTCGAACTTTACGCCCCGCTCCGCAAGCAGCCCATGGAACTGCCTCGCCACCATGCATTCCAGCAATGCGAACTTGTCGGGATAGTGGTCGTAGAACGTCGCCCGGTTCAGCGTCGCGGCTTCGGTAATGTCTTGCACCGAGATCTTCTCGAATTCCTTCGTCTCAAGCAGCTTTTCCAGTGCCTGTTGTAGCAAGTGCCTGGTGCGGCGTATGCGGGGGTCGACATACGGGGCGGCTGGGGCTTCGATCATGGCGTCACACTCACCATATTAGATTCACCAGCTAGCAGAACGACGGTCGTTGTTTTTTCTTTTGAATCGACAGTAGTCGGTTACACATCAACTGCTGTGAAGGAGAATACACCATGCCAACCCTGCTCCATATCGACTCCAGCCCTCTCGGCACCGCCTCCATTTCCCGCCATCTCTCCACCGAGTTCGTCCAGAACTGGAAAGAGGCGAATCCGAACGGCAAGATCATCACCCGTGACCTGACCACAACCGACCTTTCCTCAATTACTGCTGAATGGGTTGGGGCAGCCTACACTCCGGAAGACTCCCGCACCCCAGCCCAGCGCGAGCTTCTCGCCGTATCCGACGCCCTCATCGCCGAACTGGAAGCGGCTGACGAGTACGCCTTCGGTGTCCCCATGCACAACTTTGGCGTGCCCTCCGTCCTCAAGCTCTGGATCGACCAGGTCGTGCGTACTGGCAAGACCTTTTCCTATGCGAATGGAACCCCTGAAGGTCTCCTCAAGAATAAGAAAGCCACCTTTCTCATCGCCTCCGGTGGCGTCTATGATCCCGCCACGGTCATGGCCTCGTTCAACTTCGTCGAGCCTTACCTGCGCACCATTTTCGGCTTCGTCGGCGTCACCGACACCAGCTTCATCAACGCCGGCGGCGCGGCTGCCCTGACCTACGGCAAGATCGACCGCCAGACCTTCCTCCAGCCGCATGTCGAATCCATTCGCGCCCAGTTCCAGCCCGCCTGAGATACTTGGCCGACAATTTCTCTCCAACCGCGACAATGGAAATAGAGACAAAAAGCCCCGACTGCCATCACAGCCGGGGCTTTCCGATTGCATACTCTCGGATTTTCTCCGCTGGACGCAGGGTCACGGATTTTCGCCTGGCCACCAGCGGAAGCTGCCCTTCATCCACGTGGGGAATCTCTTATGGCATCACGGCAGCCGGCTGGGAGAGAAGGTACGCCGTCCGTCCTTCAAGCCTGGGGCTTTCCTGAGCCGAGATTTTCTTTAGCGGTGCGCCCTCATAGTCCTGGTAGGAATACACCCGTTTATGATTGTCAGTAACTCCGACGGTTAAAAACTCCACTGACTTTGGCGCTGCCGGTATGTTTTCACCAAACCAGCGGGGATCCTCTTGTTGCGACCATGTGACGAGAGAGAGCACGGAGCCGGCGGGATAGTCGTGTTGTGGGCATACTGAACTGCCAGGTCGTTTCCGAACAGTGTGTACATGGTCGAATCCTGTTTATTGATGGCCGAGGTGATGACTCTCCGCCGCAGAGGATTGACGGGGAGATCGCGATCATGATGGATTCAAACCTTTGCACGCGCTTTCTGCAGAATGGAGATTGTTGCCAGATCCGAACACTCCATCTCGACACAAGTTGGCAACTCTGCCGCCGCGGATCGCAACCCCAAGGTTGGCAGGCATAACTCATTCAGGTATCTCCAGAAACACTTAGCTGTAACAATCAATCCATGGCCCCTCAACTCCCCCCCAATGTTTCGGCGAGAACTCCACGCCGTCATACTCTTAGCCGGACAAGGCTCATGGCTCTTCTGGTCGTGGTCGCGGTCCTGGTTTTGTGCATCGCATTTTCGTGGACGACCCGGGACGCCATGGTGCACCTTCCTTTCCTCAACCAAAACAAGGCCAGGAGCCGCACCGGCGACCAGAAAAGCATTGTCGATCAGAGCCCCTGGCTGACTATCCAGGCCCTGACGCCACTCGCGGTGAGCTCTGAAGAGCGCCAATACGCACGCGAGGCTGCGCGCCTTGCCGATCACGAAGTGGACCAGGCGTTTGCCTCAGCGCTGCGCCGGTCCACTGCGCAACGAAAGACCCCCAGCGGCGACGCGCTTGCGCAATCCCAGAGAGTCGCACAGTTTCAGGAGATCGTGAAAGAAGATCAGGCACGAGTGCAGAGCCTGACGACACCGGCCAACACTTTTGCCGCAGCGAAGATGAATCGCGACCAGGCGGCTTCGGGCACCGACGATCTGGAAATTGCCAAGGCCCAGCTGGCTCTCGACCAGGACGAACTCACGGATGCGCAGCAGGAATTCGCTCGCGCATCCGGCGACCAGCGCGTCAAAATTCAACAGGAGCTCACGGCGCACAATGCGGCGACCAGCAAATACGACGCGCAGTTCGGTGACCAGGGACAGATCGCGGTTCTGTCGGCCCGGCGATACGGCACGCTGGCTGGACTCGTCGGAGCCTGGTTTGCGCAACGCAGCCGCTATCAGTTGATTCAACAAGCCATCCAACAGGCCCGAACGGACGCTGCCAGCCTAACGGCTCAGCACAACTCACTTGAAATACAGCCCAACGGCAGCTCCGTTCCTTCCAGTGGCGCGCAGGATACTGCGTCCAGGCTCGCCCAGATAAAACAGAGAAGCGAACGGCGCCAACTATTGGGCATCTATAGCGACCGGATTCAGACGCAGCAGCAACTCGCCAACGTCTATGGCAAGTGGGCCGATCAGGTGCTTCTGCAGCATCGGATCGTGCTGCACCTGATTCTGCAGTCGCTTGCGCTGATCGCCTTCATTCTCATCTGTGTCATTCTCTGCAACGAGGCGGTGCACCGCTTCATGGAGCGTCCCACGCTTGACAGTCGGCGCATGCTCACCCTGCGCAGACTCACGGAACTGGGCGTGCAGCTTTTCGGTTTTGTGCTCATCCTGCTGGTCGTCTTCGGCGTACCACAGCAGATGCCCACGATCCTGGGTCTGGCGACTGCTGGACTCACGGTCGCGCTGCAGGCTTTCATTCTGGCTTTCCTCGGATGGTTCATTCTGATGGGCAAGAACGGTATTCGCGTGGGCGACTGGGTGGAGATCAACGGCGTTCGAGGCGAGGTGATCGAGATCGGTCTCTTTCGCACCACGATGCTCGAAACCGGCAACTGGACGGACCAGGGACATCCAACCGGACGGCGGGTTACCATCCTCAATAATTTTGCGATCAGCGGGCAGTACTTCAACTTCTCCACTGTCGGCCAGTGGTTGTGGGATGAGATCTCAGTCAGCGTTCCGGCATCGAGCGACACCTATGCAATGGTCGAACTCATTCACAAAGCGGTTGTTGAGGAAACCGAAAAAGATGCAAGGCGTGCCGAAGAAGAATGGAAGCAAGCTTTGCGGCGAAGCGGTCTGAGCCAATTCAGCGCCACCCCCTCGGTGAGTCTGCGGCCGGCCGCATCAGGAGTGGATCTGGTCGTGCGGTATGTTACGAGCGCATCTGGCCGCTACGATGTGCGCAACCGGCTGTACAAACGGGCGGTTGACATCCTCCATCAGTCTGCAGCGCTTGCATCAGGGTCGGAAGCGGCACCGGGGCCCGATATGGCAATCGGGCGCTAGACAAGGCTAGGAGCCGCCAAGCTGGTCGAGGTCGATCTGTTCGTATTCCTTGCGTTCGATGCCATCCCGGATCTGCTTTGGCGTTTTGCCGAGCTGGGTCATCTTGTAGGCGTAGGCACCCTCTTTAGCGCAGGTAGTGCAGATGGCGCCATGCGTGCCTTCAAAACAACTATGCAGGCTGGTGTGCCCCAGGGCCTTGTCGCAGCGGCAATAGCAGGGAAGCTGATACAGCACGTTCGGCACTTTCGCCGACTGTTGGTAAACCCTCACCTGCCACGGATAACGGAAATAGGGGCCGGTGAGCTGGCTTCCGGAAAGCACAGCGGGCAGCTCCGCAGCGTGGGCCGGCGGATCGGGATGGTAGGCCGGAATATCGTCGGCCGGATTGGACCATTGTGCATACCCGGCGACTGTCGCCAGTCCCAACGCCAGACTCAGAAGAACCTGCTTCATTTGCACCTCTCGATGACCATGGTATATCGGCCCGGCCGAGTCCGGAGGGCGGATCATTTATCTTGTAATGGGATAATGCGTACGGCGAAAAAAAAGGCGGCACGAACGGTAAATTGTCCGTGCCGGGAGGCCAGTGACGCAACTTGTAAAAAAACTCGCTAACCAGATCGGGAGCCCCGCTCAACTCAATCTGATTATTATGCCTCTGCCTATTCGATGCACTTACTGGCATTGGGGAAGCTAAATTTTATTAAATATCGCTTCGTACGCCTTATTGCATCTAATTGCCAGTCCGACTTCTTATTGAGTGTACGCGGAAATCATGCAATACACAAGTCTCATTTATCCTGAACCCAAACGGTTGGACGAAGTTGCCCTCTGTCCTTATTTTGTCCCTTCTCCTCGAGAATGGATACTTCGTTCAATCCATCGTGTAATCCGATACAGCTCAATACTATGACTCCCGACAACAACGAGCCCGACCCGACTGCTTCTCAGCCCCAGACTGCAACCCGTTCACCCGGCCGTAAGCTCTGGCAGACCGCGTTGTTGCTCGCCGGGTCAGCTGCATTCGGCGGCCTTGCGGTCGCCTTCTGGAACCGGAAAACACTGGCTGAACTGCGGAAGCAAACACCAGAACCGCCCCATCGCGCTGTTGGTAGGGAAGACGACATATATTGATAGAAAGTTTCAGGCAGCGGGAACAAGTCCTTTGCCTCGTTTCAAATACCGTTGCGATTTTCCGGGCAGAGAGAAGTCAGGTCAGAAGGGCCTCGATGGCCTCGGCCAGATCGAAATCCCGTTGGGTGAGCCCGCCAGCATCGTGGGAGACCAGCGCAAGGCGCACCTTGTTGTAGCGAATATCGATATCCGGATGATGGCCGGCCGCCTCCGCCTTGCCAGCAACGGCGTTGACGAAATCCATGGCGACCACGAAGTCAGGGAATTCTGCCTCTCGGACGATCTCATCCCGATCTTCCTTCCAGTTGGGTAACAATTTCAGTCTTTCACGAACATCGTCCCTACTTAGAATTGGCATTGCGCCTCCCTTGGGGTTGAGAGCACACTCCGTTAGCACATTCTACACACTCCCTTAGCACATGCTAATGGATGAAGTCGTCGCTGCTTTCGACCGTGCCGGCGAATGACAGCGGCGAGAAGCGTCCATGGTGGCTGATTTCCTTCCGCAGATCTTCCCATAGCCGGTTGGGCATCTCCAGATAAACCTTGACCACGAGTGGATCGAACTGCGTTCCGGAACAGCGCTGAATCTCTTCGCGGGCGGCGTCGAACGATCTTGCGTGGCGATAAGGCCGGTCGGAAGTGATGGCGTCGAGGGTGTCGGCAACGGCGAAAATTCGCGCGCCCACCGGAATCTGATCGCCCACCAATCCACGCGGATATCCACTGCCGTCGTAGTGTTCCTGGTGGCTGTACACGATTTCAGCGGCGTCGTGTAAAAAGGGAATCTTGCGCAGCATCTGGTAGCCGCGCGCACAATGCTCGCGCATCATGGACTGCTCCTGGCTGTCCAGTTTGCCGGCCTTCAACAGAACTGCATCGGGAATCGCCATCTTACCGATGTCGTGCAGAAAGGCGCCACGCGCCATGGTGCGAATCTGCTCCGCCGACACGTCCATGGCCCGGGAGAGGGCGATGGTGTACGCGGTTACACGCTTGGAGTGGCCCTCCGTCTCGGCGTCCCTAAGGTCGAGCGCGTCGCCCAGTGCTTCGAGAGTGATGTCGTAGGAGCGTTCGAGATCAGTCATGGCATGGCGCAGCATTTCGGTGCGCGCGGTCACCAATTGCTCCAGGTTGTAGCGGTATACGGAATTTTGCTGCACAAGGCGACGGTATTCGAGTGCTCGTTTCACCGTGGTAAGCAACTGCTCTCGTTCGAATGGCTTCAGGAGATAGTCGTACGCTCCCTTGCGCATGGCGGAAATGGCGACGCTTATGTCATGGAGGGCGGTAACCATCACCATTGGCGTGTCGGGCTGGACCTCGCGGGCCCGCTCGAGCAGGCCCATGCCGTCGAGGCCGTTCATCATAATGTCGGACAGGATCAGATCGTATGGCGGATCATTCACGAGGTGCTGGATGGCCTCGAGGCCATCCGCGGCCAGCACTGTGGCATAGTTCGACTTCTCCAGCATGGCAGCCATTACGGTCCGTACATACGGTTCGTCATCGACGATCAAGATTCGTTCCGACGCCATGCTTTTCCCGCGCGAAATTGGTTATTCGCCTGATTATTGATTTGATACTTCTTGCCGCTCGACTTGCTGGAAGGCAGATAACAGTTCGCAGCAACTCACTGGAAAAACCGTTCTATCGTTTATCGCTTCCCCGGGCGGGTTCCAACTCGGGGGTTGCAAACTGTCAGAGGCTGCACAACCCCATTATGAACTTGTGCTTCTAAAGGTATAACGTCGTTGAGATTCAGCAAAGTACGAAATTTCAACCGCGGCTACCCAGCTTCCAAAGTAATCAATTGGTATACATTGAGTATAGAGGCGGACTTGCTCGAATTCGAAGCGATCATTCATAGGAGCCCAGTCAGGATTGTAGCTTCCCGCCAAGCGACTCGGCAGGAGGCGGACGTACAGCGGGATGTGTACGACAGCCATCGCCATCGCGTTTTCGCACTGGCCTTTTACATGACAGGCAATGAGCTGGAAGCCGAAGAGATATTGACAGGAACCTTCGTTCAGGTTTTTCGCACAGAGAAAGTCCCACAGGCCGAGCATGTAGACGCGGCACTGATCGAAAAGCTGCGGCAGCGCTTCCCTCTCGGCGAACATGAGCCGGCTGCCACTGTTCCCCGCGAATATATGCGGACAGAAGATCTATCCGGCCAAAATGTACGCCGCACCGATTTAGAGGAAGCCATCCAGACCTTGCCGGCGACGGAGCGGCTCCTTTTCCTGCTGCGCGATGTCGAAGGATACTCGGCGGCCGCGATCTCACAGCTACTGCAAATGCCCGAATCTCAGGTGCAGCGCTCGCTTTTCTCGGCGCGCATCCGCTTGCGTCAAACGCTGGCCGCAGCGACGGCCGACCGGCGCGAAGCAGCGTAGTGCTTTAATCCCTTCAAAGTTGTATCAGGGCTGTTTTGCCTTGCTCGCCTGGGCGCGGCGATTTTTTACCCAATCCGGCTTGGTTGTCTGGCGTGCTCGCCCCAACGCCAGCGCATTTGCAGGCACGTCTTCCGTGATCGTTGACCCGGCCGCGATGTAAGCTCCCTCGCCAATCACAACTGGCGCCACCAGCGTCGAGTCGCTGCCCACGAACACCCCATCGCCGATAACCGTAAGGTGCTTGCTCACGCCATCGTAGTTGCAGGTGATGGTGCCCGCGCCAACGTTTACCCCGCTGCCGATCTCGGAGTTGCCCAGGTAAGAGAGGTGATTCGCCTTCGATCCCTTGCCTATCTTTACTTTCTTAGTCTCGACAAAGTTGCCTACGTGGGCACCCTCGCCAATCTCGCTCTCTGGTCGAAGGTGCGAGTAGGGGCCGATTTCCGCCTTTGTTGCGACGCGGGAGTTCACGATGGTGCTGCCTTGCCGCACCAGCACGCCATCGGCAAGCGTCGAGTTCTCAATAATGGAGTAGGAACGGATGCGGCAGTCTTCGCCAATCTTTGTCTCTCCCAGCAATTGCACGAAGGGCTCGATGACTGTGTCAGCGCCGATTTCTACATCGGCGTCGATGACCGTCGTCTCGGGGTGCAGAATCGTCACGCCCTGGGCCATCAATTTGCGGGCGGTTTCGAGACGCAGCTCGCGGTCGAGATCCATCATCTCGGCGATGGTGTTTGCACCGAGCACTTCGGTCGCCGTTGCGGCCTCAAGCGCGACGACGCGCTCGCCTGCGGTGACGAGGTGCCCCGCCATGTCAGTGAGATAGTACTCGCCGTGCGCGTTGTCCGTCTTCAACTCGGAGATATGCGTGAAGAGCGGCTCGGTTTTGAAAGCGTAGATGCCGGAGTTGATCTCGCGCACACTGCGCTGTTCGGGGGTAAGGGCCTTCTGCTCGACGATCGCCTTTACCTCGGGCGAGTCAGGCTTCTTGCGGAGCACGCGCCCATAGCCGTTCGGGTCGGCAGGAGCAGCGGTAAGGACGCTCATCGCGGCACGCTGATCGATGTGAAAATTGCGCAACCTGGCAATGGTTTCGGATTTCAGAAGCGGCACGTCTCCGGACAGGACGAGCAATTGCTGGTAATCGCGCACGGCGGACTTGGCGGTCTGAATGGCATGGCCGGTTCCGCGCTGCTCTTCCTGATGGATGAAGCGAACGCCTGTATTCTTCACGGCCGCTTCGACCAGCGCGGCCTGGTGCCCGACGACAACGTAGATGTCCTGCGGCGCGACGATCTGGCTGGCGCTCGCGATGACGTGGCGGAGCAGAGCCTTTCCGCCGATTTCGTGCAGCACCTTGGCACGCTTCGACTTGAGGCGCGTGCCCTTGCCACCGGCCATGATGACGATTGCTAATTGCATAGGGACAGGGTACAGGGTTCAGGGGGCAAGGTGTAGCCAAGGATTGCCGCTCCCCCTACGCCCTAATTCGGTCCTTCCATCTGCTGCTGCATGCCGGGGGGCATGGGAATGGTGATGTCGATGGGATGCGGCTGACCCATCTTGAGGTCAGTCAGAGGGGTCTCGAATTGTGACTCATTGCCCACGACGAGCACGGCCATCTTTCCGGGGTCGATGTACTTTTTCGCGACGCGCTCAAGATCGGCAATGGTAACGGCTTCGATGCCCGCGCGATATTTGGCGAGAAAGTCCGCGGGATAGCCATAGAACTCGAGCGTGACGGCTTCGGTGAGCACCTTTTCCTTGCTGTCGTAACGGAAGATGAAGGAGTTGAGCAACTGGTCTTTTCCGCTCGTCAATTCCGCGTCAGTGAAGGGCTCTGTCTTGAGCTTGTTGATTTCTTCGAGCATCGACTGCGTGGCCTTCACCGTGGTCTCGCTCTTTGTCGATGCCGTTGTATAGAACATTCCCGGATGGTCATACATGGCGCCATAGCCGCCGCTTACCGAGTAGGCCAGACCCAGCTTCGTGCGCACTTCCTGAAAGAGCCGCGAGCCGAAGCCGCCGGAAAAGATTTCGTTCATCATCACCAATGCGTAGTAGTCGGGGTTGCGGCGCTCCGTGCCCAGGCCCACGATCCACACATTGCTCTGGTTTACATCGGCCTTATTCACGAAGTAGACGCCCGGCACCGGTCCGGGGAATTCTCCTGAAGGTTTCGGCCACGCAGCACCACGCGGAAGGCCCTCGAAAGTTTCGCGCAGCTTCTTTTCCATTGCGGTAGAATCGAAGTCTCCTTCGACCGCAATGATGATGTTGTTCGCTGTCACGGTCTTGTCGTGCCATGCCTTCAGATCGTTGACGGTCACGGTCATTACGGTCGAGATCTCCGGCTCGCGCGCGTACGGACTGTTCTTTCCGTAAACGAGCATGGTAGCCTCGCGCTCGGCGATTTCCGCGGCGTCCTCATTCCTTCTGATGATGCCCGCGACTGCCTGCTGCTTGGCTAATTTCAGCTTCTCATCGCTGAAGGCCGGATGCTCGAGCACATCGACTGCGATACCGAAGACCTGGTCTTCATCTTTCGTCAGGCATGACCAGGAGACGGAGGTGGAATCGATGTCGCCTCCGGTCTCTACCTTCGCGGCCTTGGCTTCGAGCAGATCGTCGAGCTTGTCGCCGTTCATGGTTGTCGTGCCGCTGGTTCGCCAGGTTTCACCGTAGAGGCCGATGAGGCCGGTTGTCGCTGCCGGCACATCGCGCTCGCCGCCGCGCATGTTAATTGAGCCGAAGATGAACGGCAGCTCATGGTCTTCTTCGAGAAGGATCACAAGACCGTTGCTCAGCTGGATCCGCTTTGGCGGCGTGGGATTGAACGGGGCGAGCGGCGGGATCGGAATTTTAGTCCATGGCTCGGGATGGGGGGTGACCGGTGTCTGGGGCTGCTGTGCGAGCGAGACGCCGATACAGCAGAGCAGCGCAGCGGCGAGAAGAGATGCGCGACGGGTGACGGTCATCGTGCACCTGCCTGGGCCTGCTGCGGTTGTTTGGGTTCTGCAAACTCGATCATTGCATACGTCCGGTTGTTCTCGACAAATATCTTGTTCGCCACTCTGCGCACATCCGCCTTGGTTACTGCATCGATCTTCTGCAATTGGTTGAAGAGCTCGCGCCAGTCTCCGTATCGCAGCTGATAAATGGCCAGCTGCTCGGCCAGTCCCTGGTTATCGCCCAGACCCCGCAGCAGATCGGCGCGTGCGCGAGTCTTGAACATGGCGAGTTCCTCATCGGTGATGTCGCTGGTCTTCAATTTTTCGATCTCTTTGTGAATGCCGGTTCGCATCTCTTCCGGCGTGTGTCCCTGGTTGGGCACGGCGGCGAAGGCGAAGAGTCCGGGATACTTGTCGCCGGGAAATCCGCTGAAACCCTCGGCCAGGGCGGCGATCTGCTGATCACGCACCAGCGAGCGGTAGAGGCGAGAGGTGCGGCCATTAGAGAAAATGTCCTGGATCGCGTCATACACCGCGTCGTCGGGATCGAGATAGTCGGGGCGGTGATATCCCTCGAGGTACAGGGGCTGCGTGGCCTCGCGAATGACGACCGATTTCTCGGCCGTCTGCGGAGGCTCGACCGTCGTCATCTCCTCCGGCTTTGGCCCAGCTGGAATCGCGCCAAAATACTTCTCCAGCACCGGCATGACCTCACTTGCCTTCACATCGCCAGCAACGGCAATCAAGATGTTCGCCGGCACGTAGTACTTCTTGTGAAAGGCATCGGCCTCGGTCGCCGTGATCTGGCTCAGTTCGCTCTGCCAGCCCACGCCGGGCCGGTGGTAGGGATGCGCGACGTAAGCCGTGGCCAGAAACTGCTCCTCCATGCGGCCGATGGGGTTGGAATCGATGCGCATACGTCGCTCTTCCATGACCACGTCGCGCTCCTTGTAAAACTCGCGCGGCACAGGATTGGCAATGCGATCGCTCTCCATGTAGGCCCACAGCTCGAAGCGGTTGGAAGGCATGCTCCAGAAGTATTGCGTGGCGTCGAGGCTCGTCTCCGCGTTCAGGCCCGACGCACCGTTGGCCTCGGCGATCTCCGTAAACTCGTTGGGAATCACATATTGCTGCGCGTCTTTCTGGGCCGCGAGGAAGGCGTCGTGCAACTGCTTCAGTTTCGCCGGGTCCTTGCCAACACGCTTGCGAAACTCGGCGTCATACGCGGCGTAGGCAGCCTCGACTTTGTCGAGTGCAATTTTTTCCGCCGCATAGTTGGTCGTGCCGATGTCTTTCGTGCCCTTGAAGGCAAGGTGCTCGAACATGTGCGCCAGTCCTGACTGACCGCCGGGATCGTTCGCGTCGCCCGCATCCACAATGGTGAAGTAGGAGAAGACAGGAGCCTCGGGGCGCTCGCAGACGATGAGGGTGAGCCCGTTTGGCAGCACTTTGACGGTGACGCGCTTTTCAAAATCCGCGAGGAAATGGGCAGGGCTGGCCATGTCCTGGCCAAAACCGTGAGCGGCAATCGCCAGACAACATCCGAGCGCCAGCCAGCGCGCGGCAGATAGAAATTTCATGAAACCTCGAGAGGATTGGAGTCAATCGCGGCAGTCTTTAGACTTACGCACACAGCTTTGACGCTAACCGGCAGCATTCGGGGTGTCAATCCTGGCGCGATTCACCGGCAAAGGCCAGGCGCACTTGCTGAGTATTGAAATAGATGAGCCACCAGAGGCCTACCAGCGCCAGCGCCGCATCGACGGCGGCAATGGCCAGCAGCACCGAGGGAATGTCGATCAGGCCGGGATGGGTGGTCGAGCCGTTGGGAATCGTCAGGCCGCTGAAATCGTATTTGCCGCGGATGACCAGCAGACCCACACTTTGGATCGCGAAGAAACAGAGGTCCATGGCCCCGATGGCCATAATCGAAAAGCGCGCCCAGGGCTTCAACTGAAAGAGCCCCACGACTGTCCAAAAGCACCACAGTACGACGGCCAGCGTAAGCAGGTCGAAGCACACGAAGAAGATTCTGACCACGGGAATTTTGGGGATGATCGGATTGTGGCTAAGGAACAGTGCGCCGATCGACAGCAATGCGACCAGCAATCCAAGGCAAGCCATGATGGACAACACGAAAGCCGCAATGCTTACTCCCGCCGGTCTGTCGATCCCCTGCCTGGACATTCCCGTTTCTCCGCAACAGAACCCAGCTTAACCGCCAGGCCGCGTTTGATCACGCGAAAAATACGTGTCCGCGTCGCGGCGAACTTTAATTGGCCTTTTTGGCGATAGCCGCATAGTCGGGCATGTAGACCACCAGACCCAGGCTGGGCAGGGATTTTGAGTATCCGGCATTGAGCTGCTGCTGGTAGTGATCGAGGGAGAAATCGAAGGCATTCGAAGGGTCTTTGTCGACAAGCTCAAGATCTACATCGTCCATGGTCAGCTTGCCGAATTTCATCCTGCCGCCGCGAAAATAGATGTGGTTCTTTGCCCCATCTGGCGCTGCAGGCGGTGGCGACCCGGCGGGTCCGAAGACCTGGACCATCTCATCGCCTTCGATTCGCACAGCGGTCACCTTGCCGGCGATGCGCGGCGGAGGAAATAACGCTGCAATGGGCAGGATAATGTCGTCGCCCTCAATGTGAAACCTCGACTCCTTCTCCGGTTGAGCGACCTCGGAGAGCTTGATGCCGAGAAAATCCAGAAGGCCCTTCTTGACAACGCCTGCCAGCTTCAACTCGGTAAAGTGGAGCCGGAAGGCGCTGTCACTGGAGAGAGAAAGAGTGGCCTTTCCTTCGAAGGGCACGTCGACGCCTTTGTGCAAGACTCCCTTGACGGCCACCATTCCGCCATCGAAGCGAATGGTGAGGTTCTTGACCGGAGATTTGGCATGCGGCAGCAGGTACTCATTCGTCAGGGTGGTCAGATCTTCCGCTTTCAGGTGCGTTTCACCCGATTGAATCTGCAGAGTGAAGGAAGTCTTGTTGTCGAGGGAGACTAACTGTCCCGGCCTGGGAATCATCCACGCATCCAGGCGAGCGACGCTGAGCACTACGCCGTCCATCACATGAAACTGAGCGTTGTGCACCTGCATGCGCACCGCGCCTGCAATCGGAGGCTTTGCGACCGCAGGCGCAGCCATCGCTAATGCGCTGGATATAAATAGAGCCAGCATCGAACAAGAAATCACTTTCATGTATAGGATTCTCCACGCACAGATGAGGAGTTAGATGCGTTTGAGCGGCACATGAACGATCGAATCGTGTCGCGTCGGTTTGCGGCTGACCGTGGTGAGCGGACACGCTTGACCCCTCACCGCGTGCGTGAGTATTCTGCCCCCGTATATGCCCACACTTACACCCGCGCAAACCGGCGTGCATCTTGATTACCAGGGGAACAACAACATGAGCACTGCCGTTGCCGCAAAGACGCCGTCCCACGCCGCAACTCCGCTTCTGCGTCGTGCCGCTGTGCTCGGAGCCGGAGCGATGGGCTCGCGCATTGCCGCGCATCTGGCTAATGTCGGCGTGCCAGTGCTGCTGCTCGACCTTGTCCCGCCCAACAATACAGATCCTAAAGCCCGTAGCAGCATTGCCACTGGCGCCCTCGCCGCCCTACTCAAAGCGAAACCTGCGGCCTTCTACGATGCCGCATCCGTGCGCCTGATCACGCCCGGTAATTTTGAAGACGATCTCGCCGGACTGAAAGACTGCGACTGGATCATCGAGGCCGTCACCGAAGACCTGGCCATCAAGCAGGCCCTGCTCGCGAAAATCATTCCGCATCTCGGTCCAGGTTCCGTTGTGACCACCAATACCAGTGGGCTCCCCGTTGCGTCGATTGCTGCCGATACTTCGCCGGAATTCCGCCGCCGCTGGTTCGGCACGCACTTCTTTAACCCGCCGCGTTATATGCGACTGTTGGAGATCATCCCGACGGTCGAGGCTGATCCCGCCGCTGTCTCTTCGATAGCTGCGTTTGCCGATCGCCGCCTCGGTAAGTCGATCGTTTACGCACGAGACACACCCAACTTCATCGCCAACCGCATCGGTGTCTTCTCCATGCTAGCGGCCGTGCGGCTGATGCAGGAGCAGAACCTCACGTTTGAAGAGGTGGACGCGCTCACCGGCTCCGCGATCGGATGGCCGCGCACCGGGACTTTTCGTCTTGCGGATATGGTCGGCATCGATGTACTCGCGCACGTTGCCCGGAATTTCGCCGAATCGCGCGGGACAGACGCCAGCGCGACCACGCTGCCGGCATTCATTGAAACCATGCTCGAACGCCGTTGGCTGGGTGATAAAACTGGCCAGGGGTTCTACAAAAAAGATCTGCAGGCAAAGGATCCAAAAAACAATCGCCTTGTGCTCGACTGGCACAGGCTCGAATACCGCGCCGCAGGGCGTCCGAAGTTTCCGTCTATCGAAATGGCAAAGAATGCGGAGTCGCTCCCGGAACGCCTGCGGCTGGTGCTGGACAGCGATGTAGAGAAGGACAAGGCCGCGGCTTTTCTTTTGCCGCTGCTCACCGGCATCTGGAACTACGCCGCCGACTGCCTACCGGAGATAGCGGACTCGGCCGCTTCGATCGATCGTGCCATGCGCACCGGCTTCAACTGGGAGCTGGGCCCGTTCGAGATGTGGGATGCCGCCGGAGTGGCTGAGACAACTGCCCAACTTCGCGCTGCCGGTGAGCATGTGAGCGTGCAGGCGGAAGCGCTGCACGCTGCCGGCAAGACTACATGGTATGAAGAGACGGCAGAGGGCCGCAGTGTCTTCGATCCCGCAACCCGTAGTTACAAGCCAATCGACCAGCCTGAAGGAATCGCCAGCGCCGCGACCTTTCGGCGCGCCAACAAGGTTATCCGTAAGAACCCCGGTTGCTCGCTCATCGACATTGGCGAGGACATTGCGTTGCTCGAGCTGCACTCGAAGAAAAATGCCATCGGCGACGACATCGTCTCGCTCATTACCCAGACGCTCAGCCCGGGCAGCGACTACGTGCGCAACTTCCGCGGCTTCGTCATCAGCGGAGACGCCAGCGACTTCTCTGTCGGCGCGAATCTCATGCAGCTCCTTCTCGGTATTCAAGAGGGTGATTGGGATGAGGTTGGCCTTGCGGTGCGCGCCTTTCAGCGCATGACTGCGTCGATTAAATTCTGTCCGCGCCCGGTGGTCGCTGCGCCGTTCAATCTATGCCTCGGGGGAGGGACAGAGATATCGCTGCACGCGGCGCGCCGCCAGCCACACGCCGAGCTATACATGGGGCTCGTCGAGACGGGAGTGGGCCTGGTGCCCGGCGGCGGTGGCACCAAAGAGATGGCTCTCCACGCCATTGACGCCGCGCGCGCCTCCTCGGGCATCGACGCTGATACCGCGCCGGTGCTCTTCGCCTTGTCTGCTGATCTGCAGGATGCGCTTCGCCAGCGATTTGAGACGATCGCGATGGCCAAGGTCTCGACCTCTGCCGCAGAAGCACGTGCGCTCGATCTGCTCGCGCCCGCCGACCAGATCACTCTGAACCGCGAGCGCCTGCTTCTCGATGCACGCGAAGCCGCCATCTATCTTGCGGAGACCGGCTACACCGCGCCAGCTCAGCGCACCGTCGCTGTCCCCGGCGAGGCGGTGTTGCCTACGCTCAAGCTTGGGATTCACCTTATGCGTCAGGCAGAGTACATCAGCGATCACGACGTCACGGTCGCCACGCACGTCGCGCGCATTCTTTGTGGAGGCGCGCTGACGCCTGGTTCGCTGGTGACGGAACAATATCTGCTCGACCTCGAACGCGAATCGTTTCTCTCGCTGTGCGGCGAGCGCAAAACGCAGGAGCGCATTGCTCATACCCTGCAAACCGGCAGACCGCTCAGGAATTGATCTCATCTGCTAGAACGGTCCTGGCCTTGATCACTCTTCGTGCACTAACGACGATGGCGATTGCTCTCATTGCAGCGACTGTGTGGGAGCCGTCGCTTGCCGCGGCCCAGTCGGAATCATCCACAGTTGCGGCGTCTGGTGAGCAGATCGAATCTGGCCGGGTGCGTCTGCCCAGCGGAGCCGAGGTCATCTATCGCATCCGCCTGCTCCCGCTGTCGTCGTTTCCCGGGCTGCCTCCGGTGGTGGTTGCGCAACTCAACGAGAGAAAGTGCATGGTTCCCCAAACCTACGAAGCGCACGTACCCGAGAACGTCTTTCACGGAGCCCTGGAGCGGAAGGGAAGCGACGACTGGGCCGTGCTCTGTTCGGTTAACGGAATCACCACGCTTTATGTCTTCTTTCAATCGCAGTTCACGGCCCCCATGGCGCTGCGTCATCAACACAACACGGAGTGGCTTGGCTCGGAGGTTTTGGGCGCCTACGGCTCGGCATGGGGAATTGCATTGCGTCATCCCTCGCAGTTCCCCATCGCCAGGAGCAGTGCGTTCGCCGATCGCAGTAACCTCGATCACGATGGAATCGAAGACGCATTTATCGAGAAGTCCTCGACGACGCACTACTTCCAGAATGGGTCCTGGATTACGCTCGAAAGTCCCAATTAGCGGTTTGGCCAACGCCTGGGGCGCTGAGTATCATCGAATGCGACAGGAATCTCATCATGACTGAAATCTTCATCGCAGCCGCCGTACGTACCGCCGTGGGCAAAGCTCCCAAGGGTACGCTCGCCACCACCCGCCCGGACGATCTCGCCGCAATTGCCATACGAGGCGCACTCGATCGTGTGCCTGCGCTCGATCTCAAAGAAATCGAGGATGTAATCCTAGGCTGCGCGATGCCCGAGGCCGAGCAGGGAACGAATGTCGCCCGCATCGCGAGCCTGCGTGCAGGTCTGCCGGTCGAGGTCTCGGCCATGACCATCAACCGCTTCTGTTCCTCCGGACTTCAGGCGATTGCGCTCGCAGCCGACTCCATCCGCTCAGGCCGCGCTCGGGCTGCGCTTGCCGGTGGAACCGAATCGATGAGCATGATTCCTTCAGGCGGCAACAAACTCAGCGCGAACCCGTGGCTCATCGAGCACTATACTGACGCGTATCTGTCTATGGGTCTCACAGCGGAAAATGTCGCGAAGAAATACGGCATCAGCCGCGAGCAGGCTGACCAATTCGCGCTTGGGAGTCACCAGAAAGCACTCGCTGCCATCGCGGAGGGAAAGTTTCAGGAAGAAATCGTGCCTGTTACGGTGACAAATACTACGTCTAACTGCAAACCCGCCAAACCGGATGTAAAGACAGCGGAATTTGCAATCGACGAGGGCCCGCGCGGCGATACATCTCCTGAGGCTCTGGCGAAATTGAAGCCGGTATTTCATGCCAAGGGCACGGTCACGGCAGGGAACTCATCCCAGACCTCGGATGGCGCTGCGGCTGCGGTGGTCATCTCTTCTGAGCGTGCGAAGGAACTCGGCATCCAACCGCTCGGACGCTTTATCAGCTTTGCGACGGCGGGGTGTCCGCCGGAAATCATGGGGATCGGTCCGGTCTACGCGATTCCGAAAGCGCTCAAGCTGGCCGGGCTGACCCTGGATCAGATTGATTTGATCGAACTGAATGAGGCCTTCGCGGCGCAGGCTTTGTCCGTGATCCAGCAGGCCGGACTTGATCCCTCCAAGGTCAACGTCAACGGTGGAGCTGTTGCGCTCGGTCATCCGCTCGGCTGCACGGGAGCGAAGCTGACGGCGACGATCTTGCACGAACTCAAGCGCCGCAAGCTGCGTTATGGATTAGTGACAATGTGCGTCGGCGGGGGAATGGGGGCTGCGGGGGTGTTTGAGAGCCTGAATTGAGAATGTCTTTTGTCAATGTGGCAGAAATGGTGTCACATTAAATCATGCCAGCTACGAACATGCGCGGACTCCGCAACACACGCCAGATCAAAGCGTGGTTGCGTGCAGGTAAGTCTTTGAACTGCGCGACAGAAACCATGTAATCGGCCGCATCGTTACAGAAGTAAAGAAAAATCCTGTCCTAAAAGAATGGCCGGATTTCGAAGCAAGGAGAAAGAAAATCTTCGGCGACCGGGTACTGAATGCTGTCGATGACTTTCTTCGGGACCGGCACGGACGCTATTGAGCATCTACGTTGACTCGAGCCTGCTTGTCTCGGCCTATCTTGCCGACGCTCACTCGCCAGAGACGGATCGACGCCTAACGATGCATCATGGATTTTGGCTCACTCCGCTGCATCGGTCGGAGTTTGTGCACGCCGTAGAGCAAAACGTCTATCGGAAGAAGATTTCTGCATCAGTGGCCCGAAGCCTCCACGGAGACTTGAACAGGATCGTCTCTCTGGCTTGTGGGTTGATGTCCATCTACCTGACAACCCCAGACACTTTCTGTCCAACTTGCCCTCATTTACGTCTCGCATATAGGTACTCGCACGCTCGACACACTGCATGTGGCCTCCGCTCTTGAACTCGGCGCGGCTCAATTCTGGACCTTCGATGATCGTCAGGCCAAGCTGGCGAAGGCTGCAGGATTAAAAGTCTCCTGATCCCTGTTCCTGGCCGAAGGACCGCAGTCGCAGCGACCGAAATCCATCAAAACGGCGTAGGATATTCGGTTGCACAGGAGTATTTGTCATGGCCACTGCTACCTCCTCCGCTCCCGCTACTGTAGTTACCGGCGGCAGCTTTCTGTTGAATGAAGCCGATCCCTCCGGCGTCTTCACCCCGGAGGATTTCTCCGACGAGCAGCGGCAGATAGCCGACACAGCCGCCGAATTTGCGGCGAATGAAGTGCTGCCGGCTGCTGATGAAATCGAGGCCAAACATTTCGACGTGACGCGCGGGCTGCTTAAGAAGGCGGGCGGTCTCGGCCTGATGGCGGTCGATATTCCGGAGGAGTACGGCGGCCTGGCCATGGACAAGGTCACCTCTGCGATCATTGCCGATCGCATGTCAGTGCTGGCCAGCTTCAGCGTGGCCTTCAGTGCCCATGTGGGCATTGGCACGCTGCCCATCGTGTGGTATGGGACCGACGCGCAGAAGGAGAAGTATCTGCCCAGGCTGGCGAGCGGTGAATGGATCGCGGCCTACGCTTTGTCGGAAGCTTCTTCAGGTTCTGACGCCATGAACATCCGCGCCCGCGCGGTTCCTGACGGAGACCACTACGTCCTCAACGGCGAAAAGATGTGGATCACCAACGCGGGATTCGCCGATCTCTACACCGTTTTTGCGAAAATTGCCGATCCTGATTCGTCTGGGGCCGACCCCGACCCGGCGAAGGCCCCATTACAGAGCAAGATGTCGGCGTTTCTCATCGAGCGGACCACCCCCGGCCTGACGATTGGCGCCGAGGAGCACAAGCTCGGCATCCGCGGATCGTCGACCTGCCCGCTTGTCCTCAACGACTGCCGCATCCCTGCCGAGAACCTGCTCGGCGAGGCGGGCAAAGGGCATCACATCGCCTTCAACATCCTCAATATCGGGCGCTTCAAGCTGGGAGCGGCGTGCGTGGGCGGGTCGCGCACCTCGTTGGCCAACGCCATCCATTATGCCAAGGAGCGCAAGGCTTTCGGCAAGTCGATCTCGGAGTTCGGCCTCATCCAGCAGAAGGTCTCGGATTCGGCCACGCGTATCTATGTCGGCGAGTCGATGGCCTATCGGACGGTGGGAATGATCGACGCTGCGCTGGCCGGGGTCGAGGGCGCGAGGGAGATCCAGAAGCATATCGAGGAGTATGCCGTTGAGTGCTCCATCCTCAAGGTGTGGGGTTCGGAGATGCTCGACGCCATCGTCGATCACACCGTGCAGATTTACGCCGGGTACGGGTATGTGGAGGAGTATCCGGCAGAGCGTGCTTATCGCGACTCGCGCATCAACCGGATTTTTGAGGGCACCAACGAGATCAACCGTCTCATCATCACCGGCTTCCTGATGAAGCGTGCCATGACCGGGCAGCTACCCCTGCTCCCGGCTATCAAGCAGCTTATGGACGAGCTCATGTCGCCGCCCTCGTTCGCGACCGGCGACGAGGACAATGATCCGCTCGCCCGCGAAGCCCAGATGCTGGCCAATGCCAAGAAGCTTGCTCTCTTCGCGGCTGGCGCGGCCAGCCAGAAGTACATGAACGCGCTGACCGACCAGCAGGAGGTCATGGCTGCCCTGGCGGACATCATCATGGAGGTCTACGCCTTCGATTCCGCTCTCGTCCGGGCGCGCAAGCTTGCCTCTGCCGGCGCTCCGCAAGCCGCGCTCGCACGGGCCATGACCCAGCTCTATGCCGCGAATGCGTTTCATATCATCGAGGCCGCCGCTCGCCAGGTTCTCGCTGCGGTTGCGGAAGGAGACATGCTCCGCACGCAGCTCGCGATCTTCCGGCGGCTGGTGAAGCACGAGCCTGCGGATACGATCGCTCTCAGCCGGACCATTGCTCAAGCCGCCATCGACAAGGGACGTTACCCGCTTTAGGGTGGATGTTCGCAGGGTACCCCTCTCATCTGGGTGGAAGGGTAAGTCATAGATTCTACAAGGTTTTCATGAGGGAAATTGTAGGTAACTCATAGAAAATAAAGATTTTGCGCTATGCCCCATGGAATCTATCAGATGCTGCATCTCATAGAAAATACATATCTTACCTGATACTCTTTGATTCTAAAAAGCTTATAGCGATTGTTGCACCGTGCTGCAGGAGTGCCTCCCGATTCGGCTGGCAGATCGTTCATTCTGCGGCAGTTATTTGCGGATCTCAGACTCTAAATGAGTTACGGGGCCGGTTTCCTGGCCCACCGAAAATAGAAATGCCCGGCAGCGATGGCGGCCGGGCATTTTGTCTCTATTTCCTAATAGCTGTTAGTGAGAAAATAGTCGGCCAATTATCTGGTGGTGGGTCGGTTTGAACTCAGCCTCCTGAAGGTTGGGATTTCCTCTATGTGCCGGAAGCGCTCTCTGAGTGCATTGACATCAGGTTATAGTTTAGAAATTCTTCAAGCACGAGGATCGAAGATGCGCCTGCGAACTGCTCTAATTTTGCATCTCGCAGTAATCTAGCTTTAGCCTGCCAAAGGTTATCGGCTACATGAAGTATGAGTACGCACTCAGCTTCACGACCGGCTCTTTTACTACAACGCAAATCCCATGGCCCTTAAAGACGAACTCTTCGCCAGATAACATCCTAAGTCAGATACCGATGAAAACGTCGATCAGCCCCTATCTTCATGGTTGGTCCGCCGGAACGTTAGCTTCCTTGATCGCGATTGCCGGTGTTCTTATCGGAAATGAGATTTCGGCAGTTACACTTCTCCGAAGGTTGCTCAAGCGGTGTACTAATGACAATGCAAGGCCAGTCCTTGAAAAAATAACGGTGCGGCGGATAGCATTCGCTCCCTACTGAATAATGGTTTATAAATAGTCTCGGTTCTCGAGTCAAACGGTACTGTCGGCTCTCGCAGTTCGAAGTAATGTGACCGCATCGAGATAACGGACAGTTCTGATTTATAAGCGCCACAGCGCGGGGTTACCGCTTCAAGAGAATGTCGATCATTTTTGCCGTACTCGTCATACCGGGGGAGGAGTTTTGGTACAGGCGCCGCTCGTGGCTCGTATCTTTCAGAGAAGGGTCCGCTGGTTTGCCAGCGGGGTCCTCTTCCCCAGCCTAAGTGCAGTAGTTCCTGCGGTCCTCGATATCCAAAGGTATCAAGCGACTGTGTTCGCGATCCTAAACTGTAGGCGCGTTTGACTCGCCACCTTTGCCGCCTTCTCTCTATCGCTCGGGCAGGCCAGGCACGAGGACCACAAAAGTCATTCCAATCCGTCTCGATACTTGTGGTCTTTAGCCTGCTGCTTGCGCTTCCCAATTTGACTCATGCGGCCGTTGGTGGCAGCATTTCGGGAACCGTTCAAGACCGCAGCGGAGCGGTGGTTCCAAAAGCTACCGTAACCGCTACCAGCACGGACACCGGCTTCCGGCAGGTGACTACGACCAACGGTACGGGAGCATACTCCTTCCCGAGCTTGCCCGTGGGCCACTACGATGTCGATATCATCGCAGTCGGCTTCAGGCCCTACCGGCGCGCGGGTATAACAGTCGACGTCAACGACGCTCTCCTGGTAGATGCGGTGCTCGAACTGGGGGGACGATCCGAAACCATCACGGTAAATGAATCGGCGGTGCAGACTGAAAGGTTGAACACTCAATTAGGGGACGTCATCACAGCCGCTAATGTGGCGGCCCTGCCCCTCAACGGACGCAGTTACACCGACCTGCTTGCACTTCAGCCAGGTGTGGTGCCGGCCACCACTATCACATTCCTAACGGTTCAGGGGCTGGGCCAGAGCGTGTTTTCTCCCTCCGGCGATTTGAATCCGGGAACACTTTCGATTAACGGCCAGAGGGAGTCCGCGAACGGCTTTATGGTCAACGGTGCAGATGCTGAAGAGACTGGCAGCATGTCCGCCGCTATCATTCCCAACCTGGATTCGATCGCTGAATTCCGAATCCTGTCCGCCAACTTTGACGCGGAGTATGGGCAATATACAGGGGGCCAAATTAATGTCATTACTAAATCAGGAACCAATGACTTTCATGGAGATGTCTTCGAGTTCCTGCGAAACACCGACCTCGACGCACGCAACTATTTCTCCCCCACTCGTGGCACATACATACAGAATCAATTCGGGGGTACTGTCGGTGGGCCGATCGAAAAGGAAAAGACTTTCTTCTTTTCCGACTATCAAGGCACCCGGCAGATCCAGGGGGCTGACACTGGCCTGATTCCCGTGCCCTCGATGGAAGACCGCACCGGCGATTTGTCCGACCAAGCGAGTTCTTTGACCGGTACTGTCAGCGGGCCTTACTGGGCGAATCAGCTGTCCCAGAAGCTCGGGTACGGAGTTGTTACGGGCGAACCCTACTATGCGCCGGGCTGCATCAGTTCATCACAATGTGTTCTTCCCAACGCGACGATACCGCAGAGCGCATGGTCCGCTCCGGCCACAAATTTGCTGAAATATATCCCGTCGCCAAATCTTCCAAACAGTGTCTTCTCGACATCGGCTTACGACCAGATCCTGAGCGATGACAAGATCGGTGAGCGCGTCGACGCAAATACCAAATGGGGCAATATCTTCGGATATTACTCATTTGATAACTATTCTGAAAACAATCCTTATCCAACCACTCAAGGAGGAGCCAATGTGCCTGGGTTCAATGGCTTGTACGCAGGCCGCGCGCAGCTGGCCGTTCTGGGCCACTCCAAAATGATTGGGGATCATGCCGTTAATGAATTCCGTTTCAATTACACGCGCGACGCCAACGACCTGGGCAAACCAGTGGGAGGGCTCGGTGTCAGCCTCGCTTCGCAGGGCTTTGTAACAGGAGAAGGGACTTTAGGCATCGTCCCGCTTGCACCTCAAAACCAAGGTGTCGAAAATGTTTTCTTCAATAACTTCACAATTGGGTCCGTTCCCGATCGGTTCTACCAGATTAACAACAACTTCGGGTGGAGCGATAACTTCTCAAGAACAGCAGGAACGCATTCGATAAAGGTCGGCGGCCTGCTGAGCTACTTCCAAATTAACACCCACCCATTCGCCGACCTGAATGGCAGCTTTAACTTCTACGGAACCGAGACCGGCCTCGACTTCGCAGATTTCCTGCTCGGCATTCCGAGCCAATACACCCAGAATGATCTGAGATCGTTTTATGGCCGCAACAAATCGATCGGCCTCTACGCGGAGGATAGCTGGCGGTTGCGGCCAAACCTGACGCTCAATTATGGCCTCCGGTGGGACCGGCTTGAACCCTGGTATGAGAAATATAACAACAACATTACCTTCGTTCCTGGCGAACAGTCCCTGGTTTTCCCAACAGCGCCGACTGGCATCGTATATCCGGGGGATCCAGGAATCCCGCGCACGCTGGCCCCTGCAGGAAACCGCGATTTCGGCCCACGCATCGGTTTAGCTTATTCGCCAAACGTGCGACAGGATTCGTTTCTCGGAAAAATCGTGGGAGACCCAGTTTCTACAAGCATCCGGGCTGGTTTCGGCATATTCTATGCCGCCATTCAGGGAGAGACTCTGGGATTGATCAGCGACAATGCTCCATATGGATTCACCTATACCAGTCCCGCCCCGCCTCTTTTTGCCACGCCCTTTATTGATGCCGCCACCGGTAACGTCGAAGGTCAGCGTTTCCCGGCGCAACTCGCACCCCAAAACGTATCGAGAAGCAATCCGGACACCACAATCGACTTCTCCCAATTCGAGCCGATTAGCACCATACCAGGTTACAAGACCACCAACACGATTCCATACACTGAGCAGTACATGCTGTCTGTTCAGCGGGCGCTTGGGGTCAACACCGTGCTCAGCGTGAATTTCGTCGGAAACCAGGCGCATCATCTCCTTGTGCTTGAGGCGGCTAATCCTGGCAACCCCGCGCTGTGTCTAAGCCTGAGCCAGGCGAGCGACGTAGCACCCGGCAGCGCCACCTGCGGGCCCTTTGGCGAGAATGCCGTGTACACCAGCGCTTCCGGACAAGTAATCAATGGAACCCGGGGTCCTTTGGGCCCTTCCTTCGCCAGTGTCAGCTACCAGACCAGCATCGCTAACTCCAATTACAACTCCTTGCAAACCAGCCTGCGTCACACCAGCGCGCGCATGCAATTGTTTGTTAGCTATACCTACAGCAAATCCGTTGATCAGGGTTCGAATCTGGGTGATCAGGTCAACCCCCTCAACCCTAGCCTCAGCCGGGAACTCTCTTCCTTCAATATGATTCATAACTTCGTTGCGAGCTACAGCTACATGCTACCCTTCGAACGCCTCTTTCGTGCTGAAAACCGTTGGACGCAGGGTTGGTCTTTCTCAGGAATCACCCGTTACAGTAGCGGCTTTCCAGTAACTTTCTATAATTACAAAGACACCTCCCTGCTGGGCACGCAGGGAAACGGCATCAATAACCTCGCAGTCGATGAACTTGAATACACTCGCGGTCCGCTCAATCTGAATCACAACCCCCGCAATGAAAATCCCTACTTCAATACCGCGCTCTTCAGTTTGCCGCCGCTCGGCTCGGTAGGTAACAGTGGCCGCAGATTCTTCTCCGGGCCGGGGATCGCCAATTCCGATTTGACGCTACAGAAGAACCTGAATCTCACCGAATCGAAATCCCTCGAATTGCGCCTGGAGGCTTTTAACGCATTCAACCACGCGCAGTTCTACGGACCTGCTTCCGTGGATGGCAACATTACAAGCTCGACCTTTGGTCATGTCGTCAGCGCCGCCTCTCCACGACTGCTCCAGATCGCGCTGAAGATGTTTTTTTGATCTTTACAAAGATGACTTGGGAGTTCGCTTAAGTGGTGACCTCTCAGCTCAGTTTGCGCATACAGGGGTGATAGGACGCATTGAAGAGGGATACTGGTTCTCTCTTGAATTCGAGCGGATGTTCGGCCACACCGAAGCAATCTATTTGGGCGAGATATCGGTCGATTAGCGCAAGGAAAATGCCACATAGACGCCGCCGGAGGGCGACTTGGGATCGCGGCCGCCTCCGGCGGCGATGACGACGTATTGTTGGCCGGCGATCATGTAGGTCGCCGGTGTGGCAAGACCAGCGAAGGGAAGCTCGGTCTCCCACAGCAGCTTGCCGGTACGGCTATCGAGGGCGCGGAATTTCCTGTCAAAGATGGTGGCTCCGATAAAAAGCAGGCCTCCGGCGGTCACGATGGGGCCGCCGTAATTCTCCGTCCCGGTGTGAGCCATGCCGTGGGCGGCTAACTCGGGATATTCGCCGAGAGGAATCTTCCAGAGGTATTCGCCGGTGTTGAGGTCGATCGCGTTCAGAGTGCCCCACGGCGGCGCGACGGCCGGGTATCCGTCGGGATCGTAGAATTTACGGTATCCGGTGAAGCGGTATTTCATCTGCGGGGAATCGGGCCGGGCGAAGTCGCTTTCCGATGGAGCGGTTCTGGCCTGAGGCAGTTCTTTTTTATCGCTGGTCGGGGCGATCTCTACCTCCTTCCCGGTTCGAATATAGGCGAGGAGGGCGTCAAGCTGGGCGTCCTGTATGGTTGGGAAGCCCGGCATCCTGCCCTTGCCGTGATGGATCACGTCGGAGATTTGTGCCGTCGTCAGACGCTTGTCTATATCGAGCAACGAAGGAAAGGCAGGAGGCGAGCCGACGCGGTTGTCTCCGTGGCAGAGCGCGCAGCGGTTCTGATAGAGATCTGTACCGACGCCGGTAGATTTGTTCTCGACGAGGCCGCCGGTCCAGGCAATGTCGTTGGCGTTGACGTAGATCACACCGGTGCTGGGGTCGATTGCGGGGCCGCCCCATTCGGCTCCGCCGTCGAAGCCGGGGAAGACCACGGTCTGCCTACCCACGCTGAGCGGAACGAACTGGCCTTCACTGCGGAAGGTGCGGAACTGCTGCACGGCCCAGGCGTGTGCCTCGGGCGTACGATCGGTGAGCATATTTTCGGTGAGAAGCTGCCGAGCAAACGGCTCCGGCTTGAGAGGAAGAGGCTGCGTGGGTGCGGTTACTTCGCCGGGCACGTCGCTTGCGGGATACTTCGTCTCTTCGATCGGAAAGAGCGGGCTGCCGGTGACGCGATCAAACAGGTAAACCCATCCCTGTTTGCTGGTCTGCGCGACTGCGTCAATCTTCTTGCCGTCACGTTTGACGGTAAGCAGCGCAGGCGGCGAAGGGAAGTCGCGGTCCCACACATCGTGATGCACGCCCTGGAAGGACCAGATGCGTTTTCCCGTGGCTGCATCGAGAGCGAGGAGCGTATTGGCGAAGAGGTCGTCGCCAGCGCGGTCTCCGCCATAGAAGTCGAAGACTGCCGAGCCGGTCGGGACGTAGACAATGCCGCGCTGGACATCGACAGTCATGCCTGCCCAGTTGTTGGCCGCGCCCATGTGGTCCCATGCGCCGGCGGGCCAGGTGTCGTAGCCGAACTCGCCGGGGTGGGGAATGGTGTGGAAGCTCCAGCGGAGTTTGCCGGTGCGGACGTCGTAGGCGCGGATGTCTCCAGGGGGCGCAGGCGGCGTCTCGGGTGCGCGGAAGCCAACGACAATCAGGTCTTTGTAGACAACTCCGGGGGAAGTCATGGCCACGGCCTGGCGGGTGTAATCGTGGCCGAGATCTTTGCGGAGATCGACTCTTCCGTTCTCGCCGAAGTCCAAAATTGGCTTGCCGGTTCGAGGATCGAGAGCATAAAGGTAGTTCATGACGGCGGCAAGGATGCGGGGTTCTTTTTCGTCCGGCCAGTAAGCCAGGCCGCGGGCGGGCTGCGTTCCGGGGATGCCAGAGTCGAACTTCCAAAGCAGTTTGCCGGTGGCGGCGTCGACGGCGATGACTTTTTGCGATGGCGTGTAGGCGTAGAGAACTCCGCCGACAATGATGGGGCTGCTCTGCATGCCGCCCTGCTCGCCGGTATCGAACTTCCACGCCACGCGCAGCTGGCTGACATTCCTGCGATTAATTTGGGTGAGGGCGGAGTAGTGATCTCCGGCAAGTTGGCCGCCGTAGACGGGCCAGTCTGTTGACTGTTTCTGTGCGGTTGCGGGCCTCGATGCATAAGTGATGATGGCGATGGCGATCAGCGCGCCGGTGAGCGTGTTCATTCTGTTGCGATTCCTCAGCCCTGATGGCGAAACACGCCTGATTCTACTTCGTGTCGGCAAAGAAGCAGGCCGGACGGCTAAGGTTGTAGAATCCGGCGATGTGCGTTTCTGCGCCGCGCGTTTCAGAATCTGACCGAGGAAGAACATGACACAACACTTTAATGTAATGATTCATGGGGCAGTGCAGGGAGCCTTCAAAGGCCAGGGAGAAGGGCGCGATAAGGACAAGATCCCCGGGGTGGCCCTTACATACGGCCTGGCAGTTCCCAAAGATCCTGCCACTGGATTTCGCACTGGAAAGCGCCAGCATAAGCCCGTTGTTTTCACAAAGGAATGGGGTACAGCTTCGCCACAGCTTTACCAGGCGGCGGCTACGAATGAAGTGCTGAAGTCAGTCCTCTTCGAATTCATCACAACGAATACTTATGGAAAAGAAGAGGTGGACTTCACCATTGAGCTAACCAATGCCATGATCTCAGGGTTTGAAGGGTCGCTGCACATCGGCGAGAAGGCAGGGCCGATCATCGATACCCGTGAACTTGAGGTAATCACGCTGGAGTTCCAGAAGATTGTGGTCACCAGCGTTACAGGCGGAACAACCGCCAGCGATAACTGGAGCCCGTCTCTGTAGAGGCGGGGCCAGCGTTTCTATTCGCCGCCGCTCGCATACTTCACGCTGCATCCATAAGGGCGAGTGGAGGTGGTCGCAACCGGTTTGCCCGCCATGGCATCCGTCAGAGCTTCGGAGACGTAGTTCTTCGACGCGCGAATGTCTCCCGGATCGGGAGTCGCGTGATCGTCGATCGCGCCCTGGTAGATCAGCTTGCCGGAGGGATCGATGACGAACATGTGCGGCGTGGTTTTCGCGGAGTATTCACGCCCGATCATCCCCATCGGGTCGAGGATCGCGGCCGTGGGATCGGCATGCACCTTGCTGATGTAGGCGTTCTCCCCCGACGCTGTCATGTAACCCTGCTCGCCCGGAGCGGAGGAAAGAATCGTCAGCCAGACCACACCTTTGGCGGTCCATTCTTTCTGTAGAGCCTGCATGTTGCCGCTGTTGTAGTGCTTCTGCGTGTAAGGGCAGCCGTTATTCGTCCACTCCAGCACGACGAACTTGCCGCGGTAGTCGGAAAGCTTGTGGGTCTGTCCGTTGGTGTCGACGCCGGTAAATTCCGGAGCCGAATCTCCAACACGAACGGCGAAAGCAGCCAGAGTGAAAGCCAGAGCGGCTGCGAAAGCCACGGTCGATCTGCGTATCGGAATTCGCATGGAAGAGAAGCCTCCTTACTTCGCTTAGACGGGGTTCTCGAGAGATTCGTTTCTTGAAACTTCTACAACCCCGTACCGGCGCGAATTGGGCCAGCCTTGATCTGATCGAGAGCATTGAAAACAATGCCTTGGGTCAGCACCTCCGGCAGCAGGATGGGCGGAGCCTGCGGATCGGCGGGATATAACGCATAGGTCGGCACGCCATCTCGACCAAGTGAGGCCAGCGTTTGCGCGATGACTTCGTCGTGGCGGGTCCAGTCGGCGCGTACGAGGGCTACGCCGCTCGTCTTCAGCCGCTCTTGCACATCGGCCCGGTTCAGCACAACGCGCTCATTCACCTGACAGCTCAGGCACCAGCTTGCAGTAAAGTCGACGAAGACGGGTCGTCCTTCGGAGCGGTACTTCGTGACGAGTTCGGGAGTAAACGCCGCCCATTGTGTGCCGGTGGTCGCAGCGCTCGCGGCGGCCGTTGAGGCTGCTGAACGGCGAACCGCAGCCATCGGGAGCGCTATGGCTAACACGACCACCAACACCGCTGCCACTGTGGCAGGAGCCTTCGCCGGCCAACGCCCCAATACCCAGCCGGCGACTGCCAGCAGCAGGAACGCAATGAGCAGGTCGACGAGAGCTCCCGTTCCGGCGGTTTGCGTAAAGACCCAGACCAGCCAGATCACTGTGGCGAAGATCGGAATCGATACCGCCTGCTTGAGAATCTCCATCCACGCTCCGGGTCGAGGCAGCAGGCGTGTCCACGCCGGATTGAATGCCAGCAGGAGGTAAGGCGCAGCCAAACCCAGCGCCAGCGCAGTGAACACCGCGAAGCTGACCAGCGCAGAGTTGGAGAGCGCATATCCAATCGCCGCGCCCATGAATGGAGCCGTACAGGGAGTAGCCACAATCACAGCCAGCACGCCGGTGAAGAAGCTGCCGGTGTATCCCTGTTTCGCAGCCAGGCCAGAGCCGGCGCTGGTGAGAGTAAGGCCGATCTCGAACTGACCGGCGAGCGAAAGCCCGAGGAAGAAGAGCAGCATTGCGATCAGGGCATCGAAGGTGGGTGACTGAAACTGAAATCCCCAGCCAAGGTTGTGTCCTGCGCCGCGCAGCACCAGCAGCACGCCGACTACTAACCAGAACGAAGCCAGAATCCCGAGCGTGTACACCAGGCCGTGCAGGCGCAGTTTGTGCCGCTCCTCTGTCGATGATTGCACCAGCGCGAGCCCCTTGATGAACAGGACGGGGAAGACGCAGGGCATGAGGTTGAGAATGATTCCCCCAACAAAGGCCAGCAGCACAGTCCGCAACATTCCGGATGACTGCACAAGGCTGGCCGATGCCAGCTCGCCCGGCGTTGCCCGAATCTCGTAGGCGCGTCCATCACCGAGGACAACCAGCCCGTGCAATTGATTGGGAGCGGTGTGCAGGTTCTCGTCTTTGGTCAGCGTGAGGTGCACGCCGTTTTTCAGCGCCGTCACGGGCTGTGGGGACGCATTTGCCAATACATTCTGCTCAAAGGGAAAGAACGCGGCGGATTTCTCTACTTGCCCTGTTAGAACGGTGAGCTCAAAGCCATTGCCTGAGGCACGAAATCTCGCCGCACCCTGCGCGGGCAGCGGTTGCGGCAGCGTGTTCTTGAACCGTTCCAGCAAATGTGCATCGGCGGCGTTCTGGGTGTCGACGGTGGGCGCTTTCGGGAGCGCGGGACGATCGACGGAAAGCTGGGCCTTTCCGGGAATGCAGACCTCGCGGCAAACCAGCCAGTTCACTTTGGCCGCGAGCGTTACATTCGGGCCGGCCGGCTTGAAGTTGGCCGCGACCCGCATGGGAATCGGAAAGAGCACTTCGCTCTCATAGCCATAATCCATCAACGGACCGAGCGGGAGGCGCTTTGGGGCAGGGAACTGGATTGCATCGGCCATGATTGCCGACGGAAGCGTCCACTTGATCGACGGAGGCTCGCCGGAGTCTCCGGCGTTGATCCAATAGACATGCCAGCCGGGATCGAGCTTGAAATACAAGCCCACCGTAAAGCTTTGCCCCGGATAAATCTGTGCAGGCGGCACGACGAGCTGCACAGTGAGGTGTGGGGCGGTCGCTGCCGGCGCGGCCCACAGCGCCGCCGTCAGCAGCAACATGGCGCAAAAGATCGGTATGGAAAGCGGCAGGATTGAAAGACGAGCTTGCGTACGCATTCTCATTCCATTGTAGGGCGTTGGGTGGCAAGAAATTGCTTCGGCGTCCCAGAATGCTTGCTTCGATTTTCGTTGTCGATACGGAAAAGACAAGCGAAACTGGAAACTTCAACTTTCACTGCATAAAAACAATCTTTGGATCAGACAAGGACCAGCATTATGGCGTGGACTCGGCGGACATTTCTTACCCATGTGGCGGCAGCAGGCGGCTATAGGGCCATGTTTACAGCGATGCAATCGTTAGGGCTCCTGGCCATGACTGCCGAGGCGTCTCCTCTGCCGCAGTTACCGGCGAACTACGGCTCCGGCAAGAAGGTTGTGATCCTGGGAGCGGGCATCGCTGGGCTGGTGTCGGCGTATGAACTGCGCAAGGCGGGCTTCGAGTGCATCGTGATCGAAGCGCGTGAGCGGCCCGGGGGGCGCAGCTGGACGGTGCGCAACGGCACCAATGTCGAGTTCACCGACGGCACAATCCAGACATGCGACTGGGAGGGCGACAACTACCTCAATGCCGGCCCGGCGCGGCTCCCCTCCATTCACCACAATATTCTAGGTTATTGCGAAGAGCTGGGCGTGCCGCTGGAAGTGGAGATCAACACATCGCGCAGCACGCTCATGCAAGCGAAGGATTTGAACGGTGGCAAACCGGTCGAGCAGAGGCAGGTCGTCAACGACACACGCGGGCACATCTCCGAACTGCTTGCGAAGTGCATCGACCAGCACGGGCTCGACCAGGTCCTGACTAAGGAAGATACCCTGCGGATGCTCGACTTCCTGCGGACGTATGGCGATCTCGACAAGAGCTACAAGTACACCGGCTCCGAGCGGAGCGGCTTCATTGTTGGCCCCGGAGCGGGTCCAGACGAGGAGAAACTGCGTCCGCCGCTCAAGCTGCACGAGCTGCTTGTGGCGGATTTCTCCATGGGCGAGCTCTACGAGGAGCAGATCGACTGGCAGGCGACGATGTTTCAACCGGTGGGAGGCATGGATCGCATTCCCTATGCCTTCGCAAAATCGCTGGGGCCGATTGTGCGTTACGGGTCGCCGGTGCAGCAGCTGCGCAATATGGAGAAGGGTGTTCGCGTCGTCTACACCGATGGCGCGTCAAAGTCGATACAGACTGTCGAAGCCGATTACTGCATCTGCACGCTGCCCGTTACCATTCTCGACACGCTTGACACGGACTTCTCGCCGGCAAAGAAACAGGCCTTCAAGGGCATGAAAGTCGCCTCGCTCTACAAGATCGGATGGGAGTCTCCACGCTTCTGGGAGAAGAAGTACAACATCTACGGCGGCATCTCCTTCACCAAGCAGACGGTAGACCTGGTGTGGTATCCGAGCTGGAAGCTCTTCAGCAAGACAGGCGTGATTCTCTCCGGCTTCAACTTCGAGCGACAGGACTGGGGCGACGGCGCTCCAACCGAGTTTGGCGCGCTGACAACCGAAGGAAAGCTGGCCGCATCGAGGGCCGCGGTCGAGACGCTGCATCCCGGCTACGGTCAGTTGTTGACGAAGCCCATCTACGTTTCGTGGCAGAAGATTCCATATAGCCTGGGGTGCCTCGCGATGAACAACCTTCCCAACGCAAAGCCGGCTTACGACGAGCTGAGCAAGCCCGACGGTAGGTGCTTCATTGCAGGAGACTACGTAAGCCATCTTTCTGGCTGGCAGGAGGGCGCAGCGCTCTCCGCGCACCGTGCCGTGAAGGGAATCGCCGAGCACATGCGGAGCGGCTGAAGGCGTGACTTACGCCGAAGGCGTCTCCCGCTGGACGCGCAGTCCCCACCCCGCGGCCATGCGGTCTTTGAGAATGCAGCGGTCCATCACAACCTTCACGCCTGCAGCCTCCGCCCGTGCGGCGGCTTCCTCGTGTACTACACCTTCCTGCAGCCACAGATAGGGAATCTTCAGCCGGATTGCGTCGTTCACCACTTCCGGAACGAACGCGGGAGCGCGAAAGACATTCACGAGAGTGATGCCGGGATCAGCCTCGACGGCTGCGTCGAGTGTGGGATACGCCTTCTCGCCGAGCGCGCTTTCAATGTGCGGATTCACGGGCACGATGCGGTATCCGCGGCTCTGCATGAATCGCGAGACTCCGAGCGAAGCGCGGTCTTCCCGATTGGTCAGCCCGACTACGGCGATTGTCTTTACGCGGTCGAGAATCTCGCGGATGATTGCGGCCTCATTCATGGCAGTCTCTCAATATATAGATGATAGTTGTGTTTATCCGGGATCGCTGTCTGTGTTTAGAATTGGACCGGCACGTGGATTCCATGAGTGCTTTCGAACCCTTTCCCGGCGTCACGCCGTTTCTCTGCTTCGACTCGAATGCCGAAGAAGCCGTCGAGTTTCACCTCACCATTTTTAAGAACTCGGGCCGTCTCGACGAGCTGCATAATGGCGGCGTAGCAGTGGGCCCAACAGCATACTTACGATCTCCTTTGAGCTCGACGGCCAGACGTTTACTGCGCTCAATGCGGCCCGTTGTTCAAGTTCACCGAAGCAGTCTCATTTCTCGTGCGGTGCGATGCGCAGGAGGAGGTGGACTACTACTGGGAGAAGTTGACTGCCGGAGGGAGCGAGAGTCAGTGCGGCTGGCTCAAGGACAAGTTCGGACTCTCCTGGCAGATTGTGCCCGCGCGCCTGCCCGACCTCATCAAGAAAACCGAAGGCGATGCAGGCCATGCTTCAGATGAAGAAACTCGACATCGCGGAACTCGAGCGCGCAGCGAAATCGTAGAGCAGTCAGCTGCTCGAATACGTCACCGTCACCGCAATCGAGTTCTTGTCGGTCAGGTCGGGAGCAGGCGCGGTGAGTTCGGCCGGAGGGCTGCCTCCGGCGCAGAGCCGCGTGAGCGCGAGGGCGACGGACGCTACGAAGTCTGGCGACACATCGTTTTTCATCATGGATTGCAGCCGGGCGAGCAGGTTGTCCCACGCATCGAGTTGGGGCGGCGCAGTGGTGAGCGTCGCCAGACTCTTGAGATCCGCGCAGAAGTTCATGAAGTCGCTCGCAGCCTGCAAAGCGTACCCGATCAGCGCGGCGTTGTTGCTGGCCTGTGGGAACTCTGTGTTCAGATAGGCCAATCCCGCTGCGTGATTCCCTGACTGTGTCCGGTCGGGAAGGGCACCGGGCGATGGAGGCCATTGATCGTTGCTCGCGATATTCCAGTTGCTCCACAGGGTGTAGCCGAGCCGCTGGCCCGCCTCGGTGAAATTCGCGGGAGAAGAGGAAAAAAGATCATTGCATGCGTTCGCAAACGCCGCGTAGTTCTGTATGTCGGGGGCCTGGTTGTCCGGCTTGCCGCTGGTGATGATCGATGCCTGGAGACGCGCATAGGCACTGGGATCGAAGGTGAGGTGCAGCAGCTCGGTGGCCCCTGGATTGCCTGTGACAGCCTTCACGCTCTGCACAAGCGCGTCATGGTTTGGCCCGGTGGCGATGAGGCCGAGAAAGTCTGCAATGTAATTCCCGAACTTCTGATTTTTTCTTGCCCGCAGAACGCAATGCAGGTCGATGCTTCCCAGCTGCAGGGCGGTGCTTGTAAGGTCGGCCTTGGCGGCGAAGTACAGATCGATTTCGCGCTGGCCGCCGTTCACATCGAGAAGCAACTGCCGTCCCACCTGGGCGACCAGGTGGAAGGTATTGTTGCCCGCGTAAATGAGCCGGGAATTGCTGATGATTGCGTCGCTCCAGGCGACCCTAAGCTGGCCGAAAAGATTCAGGTTGATGGAAGTCTTTTTCTGGTAGAACTTCTCCATGCCGCCGCCGGTCGCGATGGAGACGCCGCCGTGGGGGATGCCCAGAGCCTTGACGAAGTCTCCGTCGAATGCGGTCTTCCATGCGACAGCGAATGCGGGGGCGCTCAGGTCGAAGGTGTAGTCGAGAAGGATGAAGGTCTGCCGGGTAGTCGAGATCGCGACGTCGAGGGTCGCCTGTGCGTCGTTGATGGGCGTCAGCCAACCGCCGATTTTGCCGCCCATCTCGGCAGCGTAGGTTGCGGCTTCGTCGGCCCCCTTGGGCAGAACCTTACTCACGAACATGGTGCCCAGCGATCCGGGCAGCATTTTGCCGAAGGCGGTGCCCAGTTGATCAGAGATCACGGCGGCGCTGTCTGCCGGACTCGAAATCAGTCCTATGCCAACGTGCAGGCCGATGCTGGTGTCCTGCTCCTTCGCGCGGTAGAGGTGCATGTGCCCGATGGTCGCGCTGTCCTTCCAGAGCAGCGCCTCGAAGCGGCCGGCATAGGAGAAGTTGAAAGCCAGACTCGCAGTGGCCTCGAAGGCCGGAATGATCGACGGATTCGGATCAAAGACAGTCGCCGTGCCGCTGATATCGGATGCCGCCTGGCCCGCATAGAGGATTTTGGTGTAGCCGATGCTGGCTCCGAGGCCAACCTGAAGGCTGGCATTGAAGTCGTGATGCAGGTAATCGCCGACATGGAGACTGTTGAAGGTGAGCTGATGTAGTGGCATGACGAAGTTCGTGAAGGCGGCGCCGATTGCGTCGTGAAGCGTGTCCGATGGGCTGCATTTCCGGTAGAAGGCGACGCCGAATGTATTCTGCGCGCTGACGCTCCCAAAGATGCCGACGGTGCCGACCGGCACCTCAGCCGAGATTCCGCCGCCGATCGAGAATTCGAGCTCGATGCAGACATACGCGGCATCGCCGGGCACCGTTACGGTCTTCGGAGCGGGCGGATCGGACTTCGCCTCCGGGCCGATCGAGATGTCGGTTTCAAATTCGTCCGCGTAGCTGAGCAGGGCATCGCCGGCGAGCAGAACCGCAAGCCTGCCCACTACACCGGCGGAGAGCGTGAAGGTGAATTCGCCCGCGCCCGGCGACCACGATGGACTCTGGCTGGTATCGATGGCTACGCTGCGAAGCGCTGGCGGCAGCGTGGAGAGCGGCTTGTCGAGCTGGCTTTGGAACTCCGGCCCAAGTTTGAAATCGGACTGCATGTTGCTCTTCAGGTCCTTCAGCGGACCGAGGGACGTGATCTGGCGGGAACCTACGGCGATATCGAGTGACATGCGCTGTCTCCTGAAGTTGTCGAGAACTCGTGGGCATTCGCGGAGAATTTCGCTTGCCAGCGTGGGCCCGCGCAAATGGTGAGGGAACTCTAACAGGCTGTGCGTGGATTTCGCAGCGGTTTCTTTTTGAAATTCTGACTTCGCCAGGAGACGCTCAGAGACGCTCTGGGCAGGCTCCGTATTTCTTCAGTGCTTCCTCGACGTCGGATGCCTTCTTCGAGTGGTAAGTCTCTTCCGACCACTTCTTCATCTCGGGAGAAGCGTCGGTTTCGATTTCCTGGTAGACGCAGCTCAACAAGCGATCGAGAGGCTCTTCGACCCAGGTGTTGCCCTGCCCGTGTACGCGTGTCGCGCCCTTTTCCCAGCCCCGTGGAGTCAGGTGCCATTCCGTCCATTCTTTTCGTGCGGCCATCGTTTCGTTCTCCCCGGCAATCCTGCCAACATTTCCTGTGACGCCATTTGTACGCCTGAGGCAGCTTCGCCGACAATGAGTTCATGATTCTCGAAACCTTCCCCGTCGGCGCGCTGCAATGCAACTGCACCATTGTGGGCGACGAGGCGATGCGCGAAGCCATGGTGATCGACCCAGGCGACAATATACCCGATATCCTGTTGCGCCTGGCAAAGCACGGCCTCAGACTCAGGCAGATCGTCGTCACCCATGCGCATATCGATCATGTAGGTGGAGCGGTCCAGCTTAAGAAGGCGACCGGAGCCCCCATTCTGCTAAATGAAAACGATCTGCCGCTGCTGAAGATGATGGACGTGCAGGCGGGCTGGCTGGGAGTGGTCCCGCCCGACGTCGCTCCACCCGACACGAGCGCCGAAGAAGGCATGGTGGTAGGCATCGCCAACCACTTCGCTCACGTTCTTCATACTCCCGGCCACACGCAGGGGAGCATCTGTCTGCACTTTGCCAAGGAGAATTTGCTGATTGCCGGTGACACTCTCTTTGCCGGTTCGATCGGACGAACCGATCTGCCCGGGGGCGACTCCCGGAAGATCCTGCGATCCATCCACGACCGGCTGCTGCCCCTCGCGGATGAGACTCGGGTGATCCCCGGCCATGGGTCACAGACGACGATTGGCGAGGAGCGCGAGTCGAATCCGTTCCTGCAACCAGGCGTGCGGTTTTGATTATATTTATCAATCAATTAGGCGATACTATGTTAACCAACACATGATCGGAATCAACGTCGATAACTATGTTTTAGTTTCTTCTTTTATTGCCTTGAAAAGAGAACAAATAGCGCCTATTCCGTTTGAAAACTCCTCAAGTGGTGGCAGAAGGCTCACGATGAGCCATCCGTCTCCCCGGAAACCGAAAAAATAGCCGGGGTGAACGGAAACGCCATGATCCCTGACCAGCCGGACGGCAAGCGCTTCTCCGGATTCCAGCGCAGGCACGCGAAGCACGGCATACCAACCGGCCTCGACCTCGAGGCGCGAGATCATGGTCTGGGCCGCGAGGTGGGTGTCGAGGCTGCGCAGGTTCTTTTCTACGCGAGTGGAGATCTGACTCTGCAGTCCGCCCCGCAAATTAAGCCATGCCGGCAAGGCGCACTGTATGGGCGCGTTCATCGAGAGAAATGTGTCGGCGATCACTTCCAGCCGGTCGAGCGACGGGCGCAGATCCGGCTCCGGCCCGAAGGCGGCGATCCAGGCGGCTTTCATCTGCGGGAGGGCAGCGATCTTGCTCAGTCCGCTCAGAACGAAGGTCAGGACGGGATGCGGCCCGCAGGCAAAACTCCGGCCCGCATGGCCCTCCAGGTTGTAGTCGAGAAACACCTCGTCGACGATCAGGGCGAGTCCGTGCTCGGCGCAGAGCGCTTCCAGTTCCTCCCGCTCGTAGTCCCGGGTGAAATGCCCCGTCGGGTTGTTGGGATGGACAAGGGCAATGGCCCGCGTCTTCGTCGTGATCTGCCGCCGGAGCGATTCGGTATCCATCTGCCAGCCGTGGTCATAAAACAATGGATAGGGAACCAGTCGCACATTTTCAATCTGTGCGAGAAAATCGAACAGTGGATAGCTCGGCTGCGCGATGAGAACCTCGTCTCCCGGATCGCACAGCAGCCGGAACAGATAACTGTAGGCCTCGCTGGTGCTGGTGGTTAAGAAAAGCTGTTCGGCATCGACGGTCGCGCGATGGCTCGCGTAATACCCGGCCACAGCTTCGCGAGCATCGAGCATGCCCCTAGGATTGGGGTCGTAGAGGAGCGATTCGCGTCGGGCCAGGGCGGAGTGGATCGCAGCTTCGTCATAGATGAAGCCGCACTGCGTGGGGTTGGACGCAGTCAGATCGAGCAGCGGCAGCCCAATTTTGTGACGCTCGGCGATCGTCCCGGCCGGTTCGGTTTCGGAGGTGTCCCAGGCAGTGCGCGCAGAGAAAGTCGGACGCCGTTGCATCGTACTCATCTTTTCACAAATGCTTCTCCGAGTTTATTCGGCATAATGAAGGCAGGCTTTCGCAATTTCCTGACAGGAGAATTCATGGCGATCGACGCAGTGATCTTCGATTACGGAAAAGTTCTCAGCAACTCCGAAGATCCCGTGGCGGAGCAGAAGCTGCTGGCGCTCACCGGTCTTGACCGGCCGACCTTTGACCGCCATTACTGGCGGCATCGTCACGATTACGACATGGGCACCCTGAACGGCCGTACCTACTGGGAGCAGGTTGCGAGGGAGGCCGGGATTGCGGTTACTCCCGAACTGGTTGACGAGCTCATCGAGACCGACGTGATCATGTGGACGTCGCTCAACGAAGAGATGCTGGCCTGGGTAGTGGCTCTGCAGGAGGCGGGCATCAAGACTGCGATTCTCTCGAACATGGGGTGGGAGGTTCTGGGTTACATGCGGCAGGAGTTCGGATGGCTGGCTCACTTTCAGCATCACACCTGGTCGTGCGAGCTGGGCATCTGCAAGCCGGACCCGGCCATTTACATTCACACCTGCGAGAAGCTTGGCGTAGCGCCGGAGAGCGCGCTTTTTCTGGATGACAAGCCGGAAAACATTGCCGCAGCGGCTAGGGTTGGCCTCAATGCGGTGCTCTTTGAATCGATTGAGCAGCTGCGCCGCGACCTCGAAGCGCGAGGCCTGCAGACGGGACTGCCCGTGCCGGGCGCGCCTTCCGAGATGCAGGCAGACGCCCCCGAAACTCACACTCCTGCTCCGCACACGCTCGACGCCTAAGCAGTTTGATTTGGTCTCGCCTTTGAAGGGCATGGACTTCAGCCCGCATGTTGGTTGGTGAAATGGGTGCGGCTTCAGGCGCGGAACGAAGCTCTGAGCGATTATGGGCTAAATTGGAGTTCTTACATCCAGCCTGGATACTGGTGTGGAGGACCAGATTTTGCACTCACACTGAGGAGGACGTGAGGTCTCTACTACTGGAGCATAAAGAATGAGGGTGATGATCTCTGGGATCGCACTTGCATTGATTTGGATTTGCGGCAGCCATGCGGTCGGAGCGCAGGAGGGGGCCGCCGCTAGTGTTTCTACTAGTGACCTGCAACGCGAATATATCGCGCTCCGCTCTGCAAAGAACGCACACGCTATAGCACTTCACTCCTATCTGCTCAATAATGCGTCTGATGAGTACGCATATGAGTTGAATCAGAAAAGCGGATCGGACGGAAAATCCGCTTTTGATTGGAAGGAATGGAGGGCACACACCGAAGCAGAGACGCAGAGAGCTAACAGGTACGGCGCTTCTATCTTCTGGTGCGAGCCCGACGCTGATTGGACGGCGCGATCTCAGGGCTATCTGGACTATCTTTCTGAATGGCCGAATGGCCCAGACTCAGAGGAAGCCTGGTGGCGAGGGAAGCTTGGTCACAAACTGAACAGCTGCTTTGACGGTGAGGGTTCAGAAGAGGAAACTGCGGGTTTCGTCCTTGCTTACTCGGAGTTTCTTAAGCATTTTCCTCATGGAAGACATGAAAGAGAAGCACGGGAACTGCTCACGGAATTCCAGGCGGATCTTGATAGCTACAAACAGCAAAAGAGCCAATAGCCATTCGACTTTGACTTGTTTTGATGGTCGCTATTCCTCTATTTGACGACGGCGAGCCGTTTCTCCGGGAAAACAGGTCTTTTGAGAACTTGTCGAAGTTGACGTCGTAATTCGTCCGCACTACCCCACCACCGAATCGAAGAAGCGGCGGAGCAGCCGTCCCACCATCTGCGGCTGTTCCCACGGAGCGTAGTGGCCGGCGTCGCGCAGCACGGTGAACTCGGCTCCGTAGCCGCTGCTGCGGATTGACTCGGCGAGCAGCTTCATATCGGCGGGAGTCGAGCTCGCGTCTTCGCCTCCAGCCAGAACAAAGCAGGGCACATGGATGCCCCGCGCGGTTGCGACAGAATCGGGACGCGCGGCCAGCCCCTGCTGAATGGCAATCGCTGCTTCGGGGCGGACCGTCTGCATCATCTCGCGGGCCTCGACAATCCTTTCCGGAGCACGCTGCCGCGCCGTCGGTCCGATCAGGCTCTCAAGCATGGACTCGATGAACTCTGCGGTTCCACGCTCACGAATCTTCGCGATCCATTCTTCGCGTTTGGCGCGATTGACCTCCGTGTCGGCCTGCGGTTTGGCGCAGCAGAAAGCCAGCGCGGAGATGCGGATGGGCACCTCGCGCCACAATTCGTAGAGCGTGTATCCGCCGATGGAGCAGCCCGCAAAGAGTGCGCGGTTGATTTGCAGCGCATCGAGCAGGCGCTCCAGGTCAGCGCCAAGCCTTTCGATAGTGATCGTGCCATTGCCTGCCTGCGACTGGCCGTGCCCCCGCAGGTCGGGCAGGATGACCTGATATTTCCCGGCCAGCTGATCGACCACGCCCAGCCAGAATCGATGATCGCAGGGTGTGGGATGCAGCAGCACGAGGGCGGGCCCTTTGCCTACAGTCGTGTAGAAAAGCTCCGCGTCGTTCGAGGTGAAATTCACACCAACAGTGTAATGGTGTTGGGCGGCGAGCGGATGTGTCGGCGATCAGTGGGAAGGGAGTCAAGCCCAATTTGAAACTGGTATCGTTCCGACAGAAGGCGCTAGGACTTTGCAGCAGCGATTTCTTCGAGGATGGAGTGCGCGGCGGCAGCTGGATCGGCTGCCTGCGTAATGGGACGACCGACGACCAGGTAATCGGCCCCGGCGGCGATTGCGGCCGCGGGCGTCGCGACCCGCTTTTGGTCGCCGGTGTCTGCTCCGGCGGGACGGATTCCTGGAATCACCAGCGTCGCGTCGGGGTAGGCCGCGCGCAGGGCGGCGACCTCCTCCGCGCTGGCCACGAAGCCGCGAATGCCGGTGCCGTAGGCCATCTTTGCCAGCCGCATCACCTGGTCGGCAGGAGACGCTGTTATGCCGGTCGAGGCCAGTTGAGACGGGTCCATGCTGGTGAGAACCGTGACTGCAAGCAGCTGCAGAGGCGAGGGCAAAGCCACAGCTGCTTCCCGGGCCGCAGCCAGCATCGCCGGACCTCCGGCGGAATGAAGGGTGAGCATGCCGGCTCCGGATTTTGCGACCGACCGGACGGCTCCGGCAACAGTGTTGGGTATGTCGTGCAGCTTGAGATCGAGAAAGACAGAGAAGCCGCGAGATTGCACCGCGTCCACAATATTATTGTCTTCAGATAGATAGAGTTCCAGTCCAATCTTGAACCATTGGATAAGGTTTTCCAGCCGATCTACTAAGGCCAGCGCAGCCGCTCCGTCGGGAAAATCGAGAGCAACGATTACTTGCTCGCGGGGCAGTTGATCGCGAGGGCTGAGAACACGCGCGCCGGGCATTGCAACACTGGAGACTGGCGAACTCATGGCTCCCTGTAAATGCGCTGGGTAGATTGTACTTGCAATTCTGCCGAAGCCGCGCCCCGGAGTTATCCGGGGCTCACTATTTCTGGCTTTATCTGACCAAGGAAGGAGTAAGCGGGAAGACGATAGCGGCATTGAGCGGGAAGATTTGCGCCAGCTCTGGGTCGTCCTTCACAAGCTCCAGCTTTACCGGAGCGGTGCCGTTGCTGCCGAATCCGAGGAAGTTGGCGGCCGCGTAGGACAGGTCCACCACTCGACTGCGCGCAATCGGGCCGCGGTCATTCACGCGAACCACAACCGTTTTGCTGTTGCTCAGATTCGTCACCCGCACCAATGAGCCCATGGGAAGGCTGCGGTGGGCACAGGTAAGGTCGTTCATGTCAAAGTTTTCGCCGTCGGCGGTGGCGCGGCCTTGAAAGAACCTGCCATACCATGAAGCCCGGCCTGTCTGGAACCAATGATGCTGCGAGCTATGCTTTACAGGTGGTTCCGCGTTACCCGCTGGAGCAGCGGCGGAGATGCCAAGCACCGATAGAAAAGCAGCACTTGCCATGAGGACATAGCGGCGGGAGCGTGTGATCTTGTCGATTGCGATAGCGTTCATATTCCTCCTGTAAAAATTGTATGGAGGTACGGAGCCGTAAGTCAAACTAGCGCCGGCATTTATTTATACGCACCCCTTGCGCTTTTTGGCAAGAATATGTTAGGCATGTCGCAGATTCAGTGCAGGTCAGGAGACGATGAAGCGGTTCCAATGGGGCGATCCCGCGTGACCATCCCGGCATCCGAGCGCCCCGTTGTGCTCACGATAGCCGGCTTCGATCCCTCGTCGGGAGCGGGAGTTACGGCCGATCTCAAGGTTTTTGCGGCCCACAGATTGTACGGACTGGCGGCGATTACCGCGCTCACGGTCCAATCGACCCAGGGGGTGCGCCGCTTCCACACCGTTAACCCCAGGTTTCTTGCAGAAACCCTGGAGTGCCTGGCTGAAGATGTCGAGATCTCCGGGGTCAAGATTGGAATGCTGGGCAGGGCGGAGATTGTGAGCGCCGTCAGTCATTTCCTGGCCGATTCCGGCATCCCGCGCGAGTGCATCGTCCTGGACCCGGTCATCCGGTCCAGTTCCGGCCGTACGCTGCTCGATTCGCAGGGATTAGACCTCCTCCAGAGCGAGCTTTTGCCCCTGGCGGGCTGGGTCACTCCAAACCTAAGTGAGCTGGCCGAGCTGGCCGCGTCCGAAGTTTCCGGCCGTGAATCCGTTCCTGTCGCCGCCCGGGTGCTGGCCGCCGCCCACCCCGGTCTTAACGTCGTCGTCACCGGAGGCCATCTCGCCCCGCCTGACGACTTCCTGCTCGCCTCCACCAGCGAGGAGCACTGGTTCCCGGGCCGGAAGATCCGAACTGCCGCCACACACGGAACCGGCTGTACTTTCTCGTCCGCCCTGCTTGCGCAGCTGGTCAGCGGCTCGCCGTCCGCGGAGGCCGTCGCAGGTGCAAAGAAATATGTCCGTGCGGCGATGGAAGCTGCTTACCCTGTCGGCAAAGGTCGAGGGCCACTGAATCATCTCTATCGCCTGGACGAGTTGTAGAGGCTAAAGGCTGTCAGGTTCCGGAATCGAGGTCGAAGGCCTCTGCTTTGCTCCCGGGGGACTTTGGCCCGTTCCGCTGCGCGTGCAGTTCCTCGTGCGTGACCAGAAAGCGCCGGATATAGCGCAGGGGTTCTTCACATGCGGCCATCTCCCGCAAGTGGTATTTCCAGGCATCGGGTTTCAATGTGCGTCGGGTGTAGGCTTTGCGGGTGACGGTGACCAACTGACCCCGGGCGTTTAGGCGCGTGAAATGCTGGGTGGGAACGACGAATTGCATTTGCGTCCCCGGTCTCCAGAAAGCCTGGGCAAACTCGTGTGAAAAGAGCAGAGCATAGTAGCGGTTGCCTGAGGCCAAGGTTGCGATCGCGGCTTCCGGACTGGTCCACTGACGTTCGATCTTCGACTGATACCACTTACGGAGTTCAAAGCCGTTCGCGCGCGCCTGCAGCACGAGCAGATTGAGAAGCTCTTTCCTTGTCATTGCGAATTCCTGTGATCATCAAAAGCGGGAGACGTCCCACAAACGACATGATTTATGTCATCTCTTTCTGCAACCAGACGACGATAGCATCGAAATCTCATACGATGAAGAGGCTGGGTAGCATTTTCCCGGACACGCGTCCAATATAAGGCTGGTGGCGTTTAAGATTCATTACGAAATGCTCTTGCGAAGGATATCCACTCTTCTGCCAGCTGCGCGTTCTGCCGTACTCCTCAAGTTCGTATTGTTTGCTATTGCCTTTACCCTCACAGGGTGCCTTCGGGCTCTGGGGCAAACGGTTGACACCGATCCGCTCAATCGCAACCCTCAGGTGGCGGAAGCATTTCAGCTCTTCTACATCATGGATTACGACGGCGCGCTCGCCATCTTTGACAAGATTCAGGTCCAGCATCCCACAGATCCCATTGCAACCGACTATGTCCTCCATACGACCCTCTTCAAGGAGCTCTTTCGTCTCGACCTGCTCGATACGACCTTTTACGCCAACGACGGCTTTCTCAGTGGGCATCACACCGTAGTCGAAGACCCGAAGGTCCGCGATCAGATCTATGCTCTCTCCGATAAGGCTTTCAACCAGGCCAACGACCTGCTGAAGAAGAATCCCAACGACATCCATGCTCTCTTTGCGCGCGGATGGGCTCGCTCGCTAGAAGCCTGCTACCTGGCCATGGTCGAGCGCAACTTCGTCTCCGGCCTCAAACTGGCTCTGGGCGCCAAGAACGACCACCAGAGGGTTCTTGAGCTCGACCCCAACTACATCGACGCAAAAATGGTAGTCGGCATCTACCAGTACGTTATCGGTGCGCTCTCGTTCGGCTTCAAGTTACTGGCCGGCTTTGCGGGCATTCACGGATCCAAGACCGAAGGTATGGCCCTGCTGCGGGACGCAGGCGACCACGGCGTCATCACCAGTGTCGAATCTCGCACAGCCATGACGCTTTTTCTGCGCCGCGAGGCGAAATACAAGGAGGCCAAGGAGATTGCGGAAGGTCTCGCAAGGGAGTACCCACGCGATTTTCTCTTCGCGCTCGAAGTAGCTAACCTGTCGAAGGACGACGGGGAAGGTATGAAAGCCGTGGCAGCCTACCGGCGCGTGGTTGACGATGCCAAACGTCCGGGCTATTTTCCCTCGTCGCACCTTGAGCTGGCTTATTTTGGACTCGCCGACAGCCTGCGCGGGCAAAAGCTTTACGCAGAAGCTGCCGAGGCCTATCGCGAAGGGGCATTCTTACCCACCACCAGTCCTGAACTGAAGCGGCGCAGCCTGCTGGCCGCCGGCGAAGTCTACGACCTGATGAACGAGCACGACAAAGCGAAGGAGCAGTATCAAGCCGTGATCAACGCCGGCAGTGACACTGTGCAGGCCGATCAGGCGCGCAAATTTCAGCGGACCGCTTATACCGGCCGCTAGAGCTTGAGCTACCTATCCCTTCAAGACCGCTTGCTCCAGCCTGCGGAACCGCGCCTCCCGCCTTTGCGTATTTATTGCCATGGAATCGAGGTTCGTGCCATGATCCTGCGAACGCTGCGTTACCCGGTTGGTCCTCCCTCACCGTCGACCGCGCTTGTATTTCCGCTCGCTTGCGTTGCGGCTGTTTTCGGTCTTCTGGCAGGAGTAGCCATTGCCGGCATTGTCGTTCCGGCGGTGGTTCAGGCTGTGGTGCCCGCCGTTGTGCGCCTGGTCACCGGCGCGTGACCGGATGTAAGCTTTTTTGTGAAAGAGAGAAACCCCATGGCTGTCTTCTGTAGAAATTGCGGAACCTCAATGAGCAACGAAGCGCGTTTCTGTTCCGCGTGCGGCGCTCAGATCAACTTCGGCAATCCCCCGTTGTACACCGTGCAAACGCGGCTGATTCGTCCGCGAGCAGGACGCATGGTGGCAGGCGTCTGCCAGGGACTGGCGAACAACTACGCCTGGGATGTCGCCTGGGTGCGGGTGATCACCGTGCTGCTCGCAGTGTTCGGAGGCGGTGCTGGCATAATCGCCTACGTCGTCTTCTGGGTCGTCATGCCCGAGGAGCCATTGCTGCTGCCGTCGGGGAATACGTACGTCCCGCCGAGCAGCTAGCTAGCAGCGTTTGCGGCGGCCGGATCAGCTTCCGGCGGCTACCGCGTTGAGTTCTTTGACGATGCCGGTGACAAAGGTCTTGGCGTCTCCAAAGAGCATCAGGGTCTTGTCCAGGTAATAGAGTTCGTTGTCGATGCCTGCGAAACCCGGGCTCATGCTACGTTTGATTACCATCACTGTCTGCGCTTCGGACGCATTCAGGATTGGCATTCCGGCAATCGGACTGTTCTTGTCCAGCCGCGCCGCCGGATTCACCACGTCATTCGCCCCGACGACCAGGACCACATCGGTTCGGGGAAATTCAGGATTGATCTCGTCCATTTCGATCAGGCGGTCATAGGGAACGTCTGCCTCGGCGAGGAGAACATTCATGTGTCCGGGCATTCGACCCGCGACTGGATGAATCGCAAAGCTGACGTCGATGCCGCGTTTGGTGAGAACGTCATGCAGCTCGCGGAGCTTGTGCTGGGCCTGCGCCACGGCCATACCGTAGCCCGGAACGATGACCACCTTGCGCGCGGCATCCAGAATCTCGGCGGCCTCTTCCGCAGAAGCGGAACGCACCGGCCGTTCTTTGGTCTCCGTGACGCTGGTCTGAATGGTGCCGAATGCGCCGAACAAGACATTACTGAATGACCGGTTCATCGCCTTGCACATGATGACTGACAGAATGAATCCGGAAGAGCCGTCAAGCGCGCCCGCCACTATCAGCACTTTGCTGTTCAGCACAAATCCCAACAGCGCCGCCGAAAATCCTGCATAAGAGTTCAACAGCGAGATCACGGTCGGCATATCTGCCCCACCAATCGGGGTCACCAGCAACATGCCAAACACCAGCGCCACAATTACCATGATCGGGAACAACACGGCATGTTCCGGATGGACCACCAACGCGGCTGCCAATCCGATGGCCGCGCCAAATACCGAAAAGCTAACGATATTCTGCCCCTTATAAACAATCGGACGCTGTGGCAGAAGTTCCTGCAACTTGCCCGCGGCGATCAAGCTGCCGGTGAACGTCAGCGAGCCGATGATCACTTCCATCCCTATCTCGCCCATCTCAAATCGGCTTATGTGCCCAAGCCCCACATAATATTCCGCAATGCCGATCATTGCCGCCGACAGAGCGCCAAATGCATGACTCAAAGCTGTCCGTTGCGGAACCGCCGTAATCTTCACCATGCCAAGTGGAATGCCGATTCCCGCGCCGATAATCAGCGCGATGACAATCCACTTGTAAGCGACTAGTTCTGGGTTGCAGAGCGTCGCTACAACCGCCAGACCAGCCGCGACCTCGCCAGCCAACACGCCTCTCCGCGCACTCACCGGCGAGCTCAGCCACTTGAGCGCCAGGATAAACAGCACAACCGCAAGGATGTATGCGAAATCGAGATACTGCTGAATGGCCGCCGCGTTCATGATTTCTTAGCCTTGCCGGATTTGAACATGCGGATCATGCGGTCGGTGATAAGAAATCCGCCCACCATATTGCTGAAGGAAGCAGCCACCGCGATCGCTCCCAGCGTAGTGCTCAGCGCCGTCTCATGCCTCCCCGTGATGATAATCGCCGCTACCACCACGATGGCGTCAAGGGCGTTGGTCAGCGACATCAACGGCGTATGCAAAAGGGGCGATACCCGCTTGATGAGCCCAAACCCGACAAACCCCGCCAGGATGAATACATAAAGGTTCGAAATAAAGTCCGCCGGCATTCTTGCCTCCTAAGAGTTCTGACTACTTACCCCTGAACCCTGCCGCTACCTACGCATGAGCCGCCGCCAGCAATTCCGCCACCTTGGGATGCAGCACTTTGCCGTCGTGCGTGACAAGAGCCTCGCGGATGATCTGGTCTTCCAGGTCCAGTCCGACCTGGCCGTCGCGCACCAGCAGCTTGGCGACTGCGGCGATGTTGGAGGAAAGCATCTGGCTGGCGTGGAAGGGAACCAGCGACGGGAGATTGAGTGGGCCCAGAATCGTGACTCCGTTATGAACAACCGTTTCGCCGGGCCGCGTCAGTTCGCAGTTGCCGCCTCGTTCCGCGGCAATATCGACAATCACCGACCCCGGCGGCATTGCCGCCACCATCTCCGCGGTGATCAGGATCGGCGACTTGCGGCCCGGAACCGCGGCCGTCGTGATAACCACATCCTGCTCGCGCAGTACCCCGGTGAGCAGCTCCCTCTGGCGCCGATAGAAGGATTCGTCCATCGCCTTTGCGTAGCCGCCTTTGTCTTCCGACGCCTGAGCGTCGACATCGAGCATTACGAACTTGGCGCCCACGCTCTCCACCTGCTCCTTTACTGCCGGCCGCACGTCGTAGGCGAAAACCACCGCGCCCAGCCTCCGCGCCGTTGCGATCGCCTGCAGACCGGCCACGCCTGCTCCGAGTACAAATACTTTAGCCGGAGTCACTGTACCGGCTGCCGTCATCAGCAGAGGAAACATTTTCGGAAGCTGGCTTGCGCCCAGCAGCACGGCGCGGTATCCCGAGATCGTCGCCATCGAAGAGAGCGCGTCCATGCTTTGCGCGCGCGTGATGCGGGGAATGAGTTCGAGCGCCAGCAGCGACACGCCAGCGGTAGCCAGGTCTGAGCATTCACGGAGCGCGGTCAGAGGCTCGCCGAATCCCACCAATACCTGTCCGCGGCGAAGAAGGGGAAGGTCAGCGCGGCCCGCTTCGGGATTCGCGCCCAGACAGCGAACCTGCGCCAGAATATTGGCTTCCTGGAAGACCTCTTCGCGGCTGGCGATCCGCGCACCGCGGGCGACATATAACTCATCGGGAAAGCCTGCTTCGACACCCGCCGATTGCTCGATGATGACATCGAGTTCGGACTTGCGCAGCGCCTCGCATTGGCGGGGGGCCAGAGCCACGCGGCGTTCCTGGGGGAAGGTCTCGCGAACAATTCCAAGGATTCCGGGCAAACAAGCCTCCGGGAGAGACGATATTCAATTTAGACGATGCTTGGCAAGTGTTTGTTGCTTTCGGCGCTTGGCGTGCTTTGATGGCGCAGTAATTCGACTCGATCAGGAACTCAGTTGTGTGCCATGGCCAGTAGCTCCTCCTCTGGTTCTACATGGACCATTACCTCAGCCACGCGCGGAACGGTCCGCAGGATATGAGCTTTTACTTCATGAGCGATCTTATGTCCTTCCCGAACAGTGAGTGAACCCTCGACGACGATGTGAAGATCGACATAATAGCGGAAGCCCACCTTGCGGACATGACATTTCTCAAGTCCGATCACTTGAGGATGACCGGAGGCTGCGGCACGCACATCGTGTTCGATCTGCGGACCGGGAGATGCATCCAGAAGCTCGCCGAAAGGCTTTTGCAATTGGCGGCAGGCATTGAAAAGGATGACCGGGGCGGCGCACAGCGCAGCCCAATCATCCGCCGTCGGGTTCTTAATCCAGAGAGCAACGCTTATCCCGATGAATGCAAAACCTGAAGTAACGGCATCGCTCAAATGATGCCAAGCATCGTTTCGCACGGCGCTGCTGTCGATCGTATTCCCGACTGATGAAACATATCTAGACAGCATGATTTTCACCGCGACGACGGACAGAAGCACCCACAGCGTATAGGGTTCGGGCAACGGATGTGGCGTTCGAATTCGCTGAATGCTTTCGGTACCGATGAAAATTGCGGCGGCGACCAATGCGAGGCTCACGATAATTGCGGCGACCGGCTCGGCTTTGCCGTGCCCGTAGGGATGTTCCTCATCAGGCGGCTTGATCGCGTATTTCAGGCCGAAATAGACAACGCTCGAACTCACAACGTCGGAGGTCGATTCGATCCCGTCTGCTATCAAGGCGAAGGAGTGACCGAGAATTCCGGCGCCGCATTTGAAGAGAGCAAGCATCAGATTCATTCCGATGCCGACCAGGGAGGACTTCAAACCTCTCCCTACTAATTGCTCAGCGGTTTGAGAATTGTTCGCGATCATCTCGGATGCGAAAAGCGTTTGTTCGCCCCCTCAGTTTAGCCGCGATGGAAATCGTTCTCACATCAACAAACTGAAAATTGCCGCTACCTCCGACATAGACAGAACAATGACAACCGGATGACAAGCATCTGGAATAGGCCTCCTATATTCAACCTAGTTGGCCGCTGCCCCTATTTTCAACGGTTGCAGACATGACGTTGAGGGATGGGCTGCGGACCTGAGAATGGATTTTGAACAGTGCAAACAATAAGAACACGGAGCCAGTCAGAAGCCATGAAACGGCTTAGCATTTGTGTGGCGCTTTTAATTGGGAGCGTCTCGGTCCGAGGATTCCAGACCGTCGCCGCAGACGAGACGCCTCGCACTATTGAAATTCAGGCGGCGAAATATTCCTTCACTCCGGCGGAGATCACGCTTACGAAAAGCGAAACGGTCAAGCTGGTAGTCTCGTCCGAAGATGTTACGCACAGTCTGGCGATTCCAGATCTGCATGTAAACGTGTTGGCGAAAAAGGGCCAACCTGGCGAGGTGACGCTCACCCCCGACACGGTAGGCGACTTTAAGGGGAAGTGCGGACACTTTTGCGGTATGGGGCACGGCTCGATGAAGTTTGTAGTGCATGTGAAGGCCAGCGAATAGCCTGTCCCGGTGTGGTTCATATTGAGTCCCCTGCCCGGCAGAGGGTCTTACTCCAGATCCTCTGCCGCCTCCACTGTCACCGGCACGCCGCCATTCCGGCGCATCAGCAGGTATCCGCGGATGAAGGGCTCAAGATATCCGTCCAGAACCTTGTCCACATCGCCAACCTCTACTTTGGTTCGATGATCTTTTGCGATGCGGTAGGGTTGCAGCACATAGGAGCGGATCTGCGAGCCGAAGTTGATATCAAGCTTTGAGTCTTCCAGCTTCTTCGTGACCTCGCGCTTCTTCTCCAGCTCGTATTCGTATAGCCGCGAACGCAGCATCTTCATAGCCCGTTCGCGATTCTTGTGCTGCGAGCGCTCGTTCTGGCAGGCGGCGACAATACCTGTCGGAATATGCGTTATCCGAACGGCCGAGTCGGTCGTATTGACGTGCTGGCCGCCCTTCCCTCCCGAGCGATAGGTGTCGGTGCGGATATCGTCCGGCTTGATATCGATCTGGATGGAGTCGTCGATCTCCGGTGACACGAACACTGAAGCAAACGAAGTATGGCGCCGTTTCGCCTGGTCGAAGGGAGAGATGCGGACCAGCCGATGCACGCCAATCTCACCGGAGAGCATCCCGAAGGCGTAGTCGCCGGTAATGGTGAAGGTGGCCGACTTGATGCCGGCCTCTTCGCCATCCAGGATGTCATTTATCTCCGTCTTGAAGCCCTGCTGCTCAGCCCAGCGCAGGTACATGCGCATGAGCATCTCCGCCCAGTCCTGGCTTTCTGTACCGCCCGCGCCGGGATGAACGACAACGATAGCATTCAGCGGATCGGTCTCCCCGGAGAGCAACGTGCGCGTTTCCATCTCCTCGGCAAAGCTATTGAGAGATTCGATCTCGCGCTTCAAATCGTCTTCGACCGGCTCGCCTTCGCGTCCCAGGTCGAAATAGGCCTGGATATCGCTTGTACGGCGCGCGAGTTCCTCGTCGTCTGCAAGCAGGGCTTCAATCCGCTTGCGATCGCGCATGATTGGCTGCGAAAGCTGTGGGTTTGACCACAGAGCGGGGTCGGACAGTTTTTGCTCGATGGTAGCTAGTTCAGATTTGAGGCGAGGAGCGTCAAAGATACTCCCGCAGGTCGCGGACTTTGTCGTGCACGGGAGTGTAGGCGAATTCGAGATCGTTCAACACTTTGGGAGACCTGACTTTTCCTTTCGATTGTAACGGTAAAGCGGTCAGGGGTGAAGCGGCCAGTGGTAAATGATGTGACGGCCAGACAAAAGATTGATTCAGTGAGTCCTGGCCTCGGCCATATGGGATGATGAAAACAATGACCCAGACAATTTCTCAGACAAGAAAACTGATCCTGCCGCCCGGGGATTTTCAGGCGTATCTGTTCGACTGTGATGGAACGATTGCCGATTCGATGCCCCTACACTACGTCGCATGGAAGCGCGCACTGGGAGAGTGGGGATGCGAGTTTCCCGAAGAGACGTTTTATGCGTGGGGCGGTATGCCGGTGACTGAGATTATCCGATCGTTGAACGAAGAACACGAACTGCAGATGCCGGTGGAGCAGGTGGCTGCGCGCAAAGAGGAGCACTACTATGAGTTTCTTCCCCAGCTTCAGGCCGTGCCGGAGGTCGTTGAACATATCGAAGCTCAGCATGGGCGCATTCCATTTGCGGTCGTCTCGGGGAGTTCGCGGGAGAGCGTGACAGAGTCGCTGCGCACGCTGCGGCTGCTCGACCGCTTTCGAACCCTGGTCTGCGCGGGTGATTACCGGAACGGCAAGCCGCATCCGGAGGCCTTTCTGATGGCCGCCGAACGGCTGGGA
>Ga0210386_10000157_pt1 | contig 57740 bp, 46 predicted proteins | sample IncBWH32OmetaG_FD_160091 | JGI IMG/M metagenome (GOLD analysis project Ga0210386, IMG submission 160091) | Forest soil microbial communities from Barre Woods Harvard Forest LTER site, Petersham, Massachusetts, United States - Inc-BW-H-32-O ...
CATGGGGCTGGTTTCGTTGATGGATACCCATCGACGCTTCCAGTCTGTTTCATGAACCGCCGGATGCCGAACGGCACGTCCGTGTGGTGGGGGAGGACGGCGGGAGTAATCCCGCCTCCTACCCGATCTTTCTTCGAACGGCCTGAGGAGAAAAGTTCACGCGAATGGCCAGGGAGTACCTGAGGCGTTACCATAGAAGGAACCCCTTCCCCGTATCATGCAGAGAGCGAGCGTAAAAAAAACGATATGAAACGAGCGTGTTTGCGACTTCTCTTCCTTGGCCTAGCGAGTTTTGGCTTCATCTACTCAAACCCGTCACGAGCGGCTGAAATCCAGTGGATCCCGGTTGGTCCGGAGGGAGGAGATGCGCGCAGCTTCGCCTACGATTCCGCCGACCCGACGCACATCTACATGGGTACGACCACAAGCTGGATCTATCAATCGACCGATGGCGGCGCCACCTGGAAGCGTCTCGCGCGCCTGGGTAAGGCCGACGATCTGGTTGTTGATAACATCGTCATCGATTCGTCTGATCCGAGGACCATTTACGCCGGCGTATGGCAGTTAGACCGCACCGATGGCGGCCTCTACATCAGCCATGACAGTGGCGCGACATGGACGATCTCCAGCGATATGGAAGGGAAGTCCATCCGCGCCCTATCGCAGGCTGCCTCAGACCCAAAAATCCTGATCGCGGGCGCGATCAGCGGAGTGTATCGCAGCGAGGATTCCGGTACGCACTGGACACAGATCAGCCCCCAGGGAAGCGGCGAGATTCACAAGGTTGAATCGGTGGCCATCGATCCGGTCGATCCCAAGACTATTTACGCCGGAACCTGGCACCTTCCCTGGAAAACAACTGATGGCGGCGTCACCTGGCACAACATCAAGCAGGGTCTGATCGATGACTCGGACGTTTTCTCGATCATCATCGACCCGACTCGTCCCACCCTAATCTTCGCAAGTGCCTGCTCCGGAATTTACCGGAGCGAGAACGGCGGTGAGCTGTTTCACAAGATACAGGGCATCCCTACGACTGCGCGGCGCACGAGGGTTCTGATGCAGGACCCGAAGAATCGCCAGATAGTTTATGCGGGTACAACCGAGGGCCTGTACAAGACGATGGATGGCGGCACAAGCTGGCTGCGCATGACCGGGCCGGACGTCATCATTAACGATGTCTACGTCGATCCTAAGAACACTCAGCATGTAATGCTCGCTACTGATCGAAGCGGCGTGTTGACCAGCCAGGACGCGTCAGCCACGTTTCAGGCGGCGAACAGCGGATTCTTTCAGAGACAGGTGACGGCATTGCTTCCTGATGCTACCCATCCGCAGACCATGTATGCCGGCGTGGTGAACGACAAAATCTACGGCGGCGTCTTTGTGACCGAGGATGCTGGAAAGACATGGCTGCAGCGCAGCGAGGGCCTCAGCGGCCGTGACGTCTTTATTTTGTCCCAGTCCGATGACGGCACTATCTTCGCTGGAACCAGCCACGGAATCTTTCGCTGGGATGGTTCGCTCTGGCAGCAGGATGGCACCGTGGTGAACTTGGAGACGAAGACGGTCTCCGTCGTCAGGAAGGGAAAGAAGGTCACGAAGACGACCACGGAAGCTTCCAAGCCTGTGGCGATCGATGCCCAGGTGAACGATCTGTCCGTGAACGGCCCAGTCTGGTTTGCCGCCACGGCCGATGGAGTTTACCGCAGCGTAACGCAGGGCGCCACCTGGACGGGGCCTGTGCTGAGCGAGCCGAAGTATGGTTTTGTCGATGCTCAAGGCGCGACGGTGTTTGCCGCGCGGCGAGAGGAGCTGAAGCTTTCCGAAGACAGTGGAATGACATGGAGCTCAATCCCTCTGCCCGATAAGCTCACCTCTGTGCGTGCGCTGACTACCTCACCGAATGGAACCCTGTGGTTGGGTGGACTCGAGGGCACGTTCTTTAGTGATGACCACGGGCACTCGTGGCAAGGCATTAACCTCCCAATCGCGAATATCAGCAACATCGACTACGATGCAGTACTCAAGCGCGTGGTGGTCACTTCGGGCTACTCCACTTTGGTCTTCGCGATTGACCCGGGCGAGAAGAACTGGAAGTGGTGGGATGCCGGCTGGAACGTGCGTATGGTGCATTCCATGGGGGGACGCCTGGCTGGGGCCTCTCCTTATGGTGGCGTAGTGGTCGAGCCTCAAGAGTCCAATGCGTCAGGATTGACCCAGGCGCAGAGATAGTTGCAATGATTCACCTGAGGGGCGTCGAGCCTTCAGACCTCGACGCCCTTTTTGCGCTTGATCACAAGTGCTTTCCTCCAGGCATCGCGTACTCGCGGGCCGACCTGCGCTACTACCTGAGCCATCCACGCTCATTCTCCGTCGTGGCCGAAGATACGGCAAACTCCATCCGTGGCTTCGCCATCGCGGAGTCCTATCTCGAAGAGGGCAGGCGCATCGGTCACGTCATCACAATCGATGTCGCGCCAGCGGCGCGGAGAAATGGTCTGGGCCGCATGCTGATGGACGCGCTCCTCGATCGAATGTGCGCCATCGAGACAGCGAAAGTCAGGCTGGAGGTGGCAATCGACAATGTCGATGCGCAAGCCTTCTATCGGCAGCTGGGGTTTGTTAAGACGGGGCGCATCCGCGGCTTCTACATGGGAAAGCTGGATGCACTAGCGATGGAGAAGCGATTGACATGAAGGAGCAGACTTCAACGTCTAGTGTGATCCGGTGGCGGCCGCGAGTGCCGACGTAAGCGAAACTCGGATGACGGCAGTGAGTGTCCCTGAAGCTCGCCAAAGGACATGCCCTTGCTTGTCGACAAGCAGCGCTACTATCTCGCGTTCATTCGGAATCTGCAACGCCCTGCGAAATTCGTCCTTGTTTACGTAAAGGGGTATGATCCAGGGCCAGGTTTCAGGGTCTGTTTCCTCGCTGCGCATAGAAGAGTTTTCCCACCAGCGGAAGATAAAATTCTCACGTTCGGCGACGGGCAGGCGATACCACCGGAAGTTGAAATTCGTGTGTTGCAGAGCCTGAGAAAGCGTCATCCATGTGTCAATTTCTTTTTGCTGCTCGGGTTCGAAGGAGATAAGCAGCAGGTTGGCCTGTCCGGCCAGATCTCCAGGCAGATTCACTTTGGCTTTGTCCAGGCTATACGATGTGATCGCGGGGAAAACCGCGGGCTTGTTCTGCTCGCTGTTTTGCGAAGAAAAGGCAAGCGGCAATAGAAGAGCGCAGAGCGCAAACTGGGCTAAAGATTGCATGCGATTAGGCAAATAGAATCCTGGAGTGCGAAACGAAATGTCAGTTATCTTTCTGACGAATGGTATCAGCGACACGAAATAGCGAAGCCGAAAAGCCGATTTTCCGGGTGGACGACACTATCACGGATTCAGCCATTGTAACCGGCTTGTCGACTATCATAGGTTGTGATGACGACCGTGACTAGCACTCATCTGCAAACGCCTCTTGAAACTCCGGCAAAAACGTCCCTTTCAACAGACGACGCTCGGCTCAACGCACCGCCGGTCTCACAGATATCAAACGGATCGCAGTCAGCCGTCTGCTGCTAGACAACTTCCCGCACATCAAGGCCTATTGCCAGATGATGACCGCTAAGATCGCGCAGATCGCGCTGCGCTTTGTGTGCGGACGATATCGACGGCACGGTGATCGAAGAGAAGATTTATCACGACGCCGGCGCGACGACTCCGCAAGGCATGCGCCGCCATGAGCTGATGAGGCTGATCACCGCTGCGGGGCGTGTGACCATTGAGCGCGCCACCCTTTACCGCTCAGTCATGCGAAGCGAAGATTCACGGTAGCTGTTTAGCCTCAGGAACGCTGCTCTACGCAGGACAACGGCTGGCCGTGCGCCTGTGACGCCACGACCGCTCCGCGTCGCGCTTCTTCCGCCTGAATGTTTGCTTCTTTGCGCCGTAGGTCGCTTTCCACGCGCCGCTTCCTCACTTCGTTTGCGGCAACCAGGATCAGCGTAAGGAAGGTTACTGTCAGCAATGCAATGGCTGTGATTCCGTGTAGTTGCTCGACTTCGCCATAGAGCAGCGCAAGCCCCACGAACACGAAGAAAATGTGCGCACAGAAGACCTGCAGCGATGCCTTGCCCAGCGTCAGAAAAGGCTCGCGCGAAACCACTTTTACTACGTACTTCCGGAGCCAATAGCCGACGATGGTGAAGGTGATGAGATTGAGCACGCGCAGCGGCCCGATCTGCCATTTGTCCAACTGGAGACCCAGCGCCTGCTGCGTCAGATGCGGGCCAAGCCATCCATGGCGTATGCCGATGAAAAAGAGGCAGATGGCGCACGAAGCCGCGATTGCCCAAGCGGGAATCTTCCTCAGCGGCATCGCGCCCATGGCCGATTTCGCGCCAAGCCACAGGCCCGCGATCCAGACAGCCTGCCAGGCGAAAAGATTGAATGCTCCTGTTTCCTGGAGCGGGATTGGCAAATGCGTAACCCGCACGACCAGGTTGTGCACAAGATCGCGCAGGCCGAACTGGGCGAGCAGCCAGACCAGCCCGCTGGCCGCCAGAATCCTCCTCCATCCATTCCGGGCAGATATCGACAGAATCAGTGGCGAGAAGAAGAGAAATGTCACATACATCGGCAGGATGTCGAGAAGCGGCGGACAGTAAAGCAACAGGATGGAACCGACGATCGCGACGAAGGGATGGGCGAGATAGAAATTGAAAACGTTGGTAAGGGCCTCCCTGTGCGTGTGCACAGCGAAGGTGGCCGCGATGGTGAAAGCGAACGTAAGCATCAGGAGGTGGTAGGCGTAAATCTTCAACGACCGTTTCCAGAGCTTGAGATGGACTCCGGCCTCATCCTGCATCAGCTCGCGAATGTAGATACGGCCGACCAGTAGAGCGGACAGAAAGACGAAACCCTCTGCGGATGAGACGAAACCGATGGGCTGATTGACGAAGTCGCTGAAGCGGGTCGGCAGATGCGTCAGTGTCATCCAGACTAGGAAAAGCCCGCGCAAGGCGTCGAGTTCTGGACGGCGTTCGAGCTTGGGCAGATGCATGGCGGCGCAGGCCTGTTGTTCCAGACCCTAGTCATTAGACGCTTGACGCGGCCCCGGGTTGCGCTGAGCATCGCGAGGCTCAGTTACCTCAATACGCCGGAATGCCCGTCACGCTCTGCCCGATGATGAGTGCGTGGATGTCGTGGGTGCCTTCATAAGTCTTCACGGATTCCAGATTCATCATGTGCCGCATGATCGGGTAGTCGTCCGTGATGCCGTTGCCGCCGAGGATATCGCGCGCCATGCGGGCGCATTCGAGCGCCATCCACACGTTGTTGCGCTTAGCCAGCGAGATGTGCTCGTGGCCCACCTTGCCCTGATCCTTCAGACGCCCGACGTGCAGAGAAAGCAGCTGCGCCTTGCTGATCTCGGAGATCATCCAGGTGAGCTTTTCCTGCACCAGCTGATGGCTGGCGATGGGTTCGTCACGAAACTGCTTGCGCAGGAGCGAATATTGCAGCGCCGTGTCGTAGCAAGACATGGCCGCGCCGATGGCCCCCCAGCTGATGCCGTAGCGCGCCTGATTCAGGCACATAAGCGGCGACTTGAGACCCCCTGTCGTCGGCATAAGGTTTTTCGCTGGAACCCGAACGTCCTGCAGCGAGAGCCCCGAAGTAACCGACGCGCGCAGCGACCATTTGCCGTGGACGTCATAAGCGGTGAACCCGGGACGATCGGTTTCAACCAGGAAACCACGCACTCTCCCGTCTTCGTCGTCCACCTTGGCCCAGATGATCGCGACGTCCGCAATGGAGCCGGAGGTGATCCACATCTTTTCACCGTTCAGGACGTACTCGTCGCCCGACTTCTGCGCCCGCGTCCGCATCCCGCCCGGATTCGATCCGAAGTCCGGCTCCGTCAAACCGAAGCAGCCCAGTTTTTCGCCGGTAGCGAGCCGCGGAAGCCAGTAGTTCTTCTGCTCGTCCGATCCGAAAGTGAAGATGGGATACATCACAAGCGCCGACTGCACGCTGACAAAACTGCGTACGCCGGAATCCCCACGCTCGAACTCCTGCATCACTAGGCCGTATTCGACATTGGACATGCCCGCACAGCCATAACCGTGCAGGTTGGCTCCAAAAAAGCCAAGCTGACCCATCTGCGGAACGAGTTCGCGCGGAAAGCGGCCTTCGCGGTTGCACTCTTCGATGATAGGAACCAAATTGTCTTCGATGAACTGGCGTGCCGTGTCGCGAGCCATCCGCTCGTCGTCGCTCAACAGGCTGTCAAAGCCGATGAAGTCCACGCCCTTAAACTTGAATGCCATAAGTACCTTGCTCCAGCAGGAAAACTCAAACCACTCAGACTACCAGAGCGCATCGACCACCGGCAAAGACAGCGCGCTAATACGTGAGGTACTGCTTAATGAACTCGTCGTCGGAGTGAACCAGATCGTGCGTGGATCCGTCAAAGACCAGCTTGCCTTGATGCAGCATGAGAAAGCTGGTGCTCGGATCCGTCTGCCCTGCTGGCAGAGGCTCCATCTGGCCTGTTTCCTTGTCGAAGCGATGGCCGACGAGCATAAAGGCATCTTGAAGACGATGCGTTACCAGCAGGGAACTGGTCTTGTAGACATCGCGCTGCTTGATGACGAGTTCGATGATGGTGGTTGACGTAATGGGGTCGAGGCCGCCAGTGGGCGAGTCGTAGAGAAGCAGATCCGGCTTGGTGATGATGGCGCGCGCGATGGCCACGCGCCGCCGCATGCCCCCGGAGAGCTCAGATGGAAACTTGGCCAGCGTATGTTCCAGCTCCACGAAGCGCAGAGCCTCTGTGACCTGCTGGTCGATCTCGGTATCCGGCAAATGCTGTTCCATCAGGCGAAAGCCGACGTTGTCGCGCACTGTAAGCGAATCGAAGAGCGCGCCCTCCTGAAATACTGTGCCAATCGATTCGCGCAGTTGGAACAGGTCCTCTTCACGCATCGCGCTTACTTCATATCCGAAGACGAAAATGCGGCCAGAGTCCGGCTTCAACAATCCGTTAGCCAGCTTGAGCAGAACACTCTTTCCCACGCCCGCAGGTCCTAGCAGGATGCGGGTTTCGCCTCGATGCACTACGAAGGAGATGTCTTCAAGAACTTCCTTGCCCTCGAATCCAATCGAAACATGCTCGAAGCGAACTGCAGGAGCATCGGGATGCAGCTGGCTTGCAGGAGTTTCGGCTTGCAGGGCAAGGTCGGCCATGGGTGTTTACCGTCTTCTCCTCGAATTACCGCCCAAAGATCCCGATCATGAAGCGGCTGATCACAAAATCCACGGCGATTATCAGCACCGAGGAGACGACAACCGCCTGCGTAGTCGACCGGCCAACACCCTGAGTACCGCCGGTCGTGCTCATGCCGTAGTAGCAGCCGATGGTGGAGATAATAAAACCAAAGAAGAGCGGCTTCACCAGGCCCTGCGTTACGTCCGCGGCGTGCAAGGTCTGGTAAGCGGTGTGGAAGTATTGCGAGGCGTCCTGCCCCAGCATCATGACAGCGACAAATGCGCCTCCGAGTGTACCCACTCCGTCTGCAATGATGGTGAGAAAAAAGAGCATCGTGATCGTGGCGACGATGCGCGGCATCACCAGCTTCTTGAGCGGGTCTGTGCCGAGTGCTCGCATTGCGTCAATCTGCTCAGTCACCATCATCGATCCCAGTTCGCTGGCCATGCCTGAGGCATTGCGTCCGGAAACCATCAAGCTGGTGAGCACCGGTCCAAGTTCCTTGATCATCGACAGGCTGACGAGTTGGCCAGTGATGGTCGCCGCGCCGAATTCCGCCAGTGTCGAAGCCGATTGCAACGCCAGTACGCCCCCCGTGAAAAAGCCGGTGAGAATGACGATGGGCAGCGATCCAATGCCGATCAGGTCCGCCTGCGTGATGATGTCCGCGCCGTAGAAAGGGCGCCGAAAGAGATTCGCCAATGCGCGCGCGGAGAGCAGCGAATACTGCTGTACTGCGGCAACGCCCTTTTTGGCGGCTGCGTCGAGCGTGGCTATCGGCATTGGCACAATTCGATACGTTGGATGCAAATCAGCGATGAATGACCCAGAGCCTGTTCATCACTGGCTCTGAGCCGAGACTAACACGGACTCAGGTCTGGTAACGGAGCCCGGTTTCACTCCTTCACACGCTTCTTAATCTCGATATTCAGCCGCTTGATCTTCTGGTTCAGGGTTGAAAGCGGGATGTGAAACTGCTCAGCGGCTTCGGTTTGGTTCCAGTTGCTGCGCTCCAGCTTGTCTACGATGATGCGCCGCTCGAAATCTTCAATAATGTCGAAGAGAGAGGCGTTGGGACTGTGATCGAGCAGGCTGGAGGAATAATTTCGGCCGGTTAGTTGTCCTGGAAGCAGTTCGGAACCAATGACCGGCCCCGAAGAAAGCACAACACCGCGTTCCATGGCATTCTCGAGCTCGCGCACGTTGCCCGGCCAATCGTAGTCGACCAGCGTCCGCAGCGCGTCCGGGGTGAGCGTGCGATCGGGAAGACTGTTCTCATCGGCATAGCGCTTCAGAAAGTGCACAGCCAGCAGGGGAATATCCTCGCGGCGGCTGCGTAGCGGCGGTAGATCGATCGCGATGACGTTGAGCCGGTAAAACAGGTCCTCGCGGAATTTTCCTTCCCGAACCGCCTGTCGCAGATCGACGTTAGTGGCGGCGATGATCCTTACATCCACCTGGATTTCCTGGGTGCCTCCGAGCTGCATGAATCGTCTATCCTGCAGCACGCGCAGAATCTTGGCCTGCGTGTCCATACCCATCGTGCCGATTTCGTCCAGGAAGAGCGTGCCGCTATTCGCCACCTCGAACAGCCCCTTTTTCCCGGAAATAGCGGAGGTGAACGCACCCTTTACGTGGCCGAAAAGGGTGGATTCGAGCAAATCCGTAGGCATCGCGCCTGTATTTACCGGGACGAAGGGCTTGTCCTTGCGTCCGGAGTTTGCGTGGAGCGCCTTGGCGATGAGTTCCTTGCCGGTACCGCTTTCCCCTTGAATGAGCACGGTCGAACGGCTGGGAGCGACCTGCGCGACCAGGTCGAAAATGCGAAGCATCTGTTCGCTCTTGCCGATGATGTTTGAGAAGTTGTACCGTTGCTTGAACGCCCGCTTGAGGTGGATATTCTCTTCCTCGGCGTGATAGCGTCCGATCGCCGAACGAATGTCGGCCAGAAGCTTTTCATTGTCCCAGGGCTTCTGGACAAAGTTTTGCGCGCCGGTGCGAATGGCGTCGACAACGTTGTCGACCTTGCCATAAGCGGTGATCATGATGACCGGCAGAGCAGGTTGGCGTTCACGAATGAGTTGCAAAACCTCCAGACCGTTCTTGCCAGGCAACGCCAGGTCGAGCAGGACAAGATCGTAGGAATTCTGCCCGATGCGATCCAGTCCTTCTTCGCCATCTCCTGCTATTTCCACCGTGTAGCCTTCGATCGATAACAGCGTCTCCAGGGACTCGCGAATGGCTGCTTCGTCGTCGATAATCAGGATCCGCTGTCCGGTTTCCAGATGTGGCGGAGGCGGAGCGGCGGAGATGGCAAGTATGGCTTCAGACATGCGCAGGTTTCCTCAACATGGGAAATTCGAGATAAAAGGTAGTCCCCGCGCCGATATGACTCTCCACGTGAATTTTTCCGGCGTGCTCCTGGATGATGCCGTAGGTTACGGCGAGCCCAAGGCCTGTGCCACGCCTTTCTCCCTGTTTCGGCGCAGACTTGGTCGTGAAGAACGGGTCGTAGATGCGTTGCAAGTGCTCTGGAGCAATGCCTGCCCCGGTATCCGAAATAGCGACACTTACGTGGCCATTAATTTCAGTCGCAATGCGCAGCGTTCCACCCCCGTTCATCGCGTCCTTCGCATTGAGAAAGAGATTCAGAAAGACCTGCTGCAGTTTGCCCGCATTGCCGAGGATGGGCGGTAAATCCGGCATCAGCGAGGTATCCAAACGTACCTGCGAGGTCTTGAACTGGTGCTCGACCAGAGTAAGAGTGTCGCGAATGATCGCGTTCAGGTCCGTTTCGCGGAACTCGGTTGTGCCGGTGCGCGAAAAATTGAGCAGGCCGTTGACGATCTCCGATGCGCGGAAAGTCTGCTGGGTGATTTTTTCGAGCAGCGGTGATAGCCGGTCGTCGCCGCGAACCTGTTTAGTAAGCATCTGCGTGTAGGACGAAATCACCGCGAGTGGTGTATTGACTTCATGCGCGACCCCGGCGGCGAGCAGACCGATCGAGGAAAGCTTTTCTGCCTGTGAGAGCTGTGCTTCGAGCTCAGTGCGGTCAGTGATGTCGTCGACCAGGATAATTCGCCCTACTAATTTGAAGTCGCGCGAAACCAGCGGAGCGATTGCGATGTTCGCCATGCGGACTTCACCCGCTCGCGTCTCCAGGCGGAACTTGTACAGATTATGAACGCCCGGCTCGCTCTTCACGCGCTGATACTCGTTCATCAGCTCCGCGGGGAAAACCGTGGACAGCGGTTGCTTTAGAGCTTCTGCGCGCGGCAGGGCGTACATCACTTCCATCTGCGAGTTCCAGCTGTCGATGCGGTCTTCAAGATCGACTGCGAGAATGCCGACGTTGATGGATTCGACGATGTTTTCGTTGAACTCCTTCAATCGCTCGTATTCCGAGATTTTTTCTTCGAGATTGGCATAGAGGCGCGCGTTCTGGATAGCGATGCCGATGTAACTGGCCAGCGACTCCAGAAGCTCCATATCTTCACTGGACAGAAAGTCGCCATCGGCCGTGCGTCCCAGGCCGATCACCGCGATAGCGCGGTCCTGCACGCGACAAGGCAGGTAGTAATTCAGATCGAGCAAGGCAGTAGCGCGCCGCTCCGATTCAGACAAATGCAACGCCTGCTGCGGATTCTCGAGAAAGATGTGCGTGCCGGCGCCCGGCTGGTTGAAGTCCAGGAAACGCAGATCAAGCGCGGAGCCAGCTTCGTAAGAGGACGGGGGCAGGCCATGACCGGCAGCGAGCGTGAAGCTTCCCGTTGGCTCGGAGAGGAAGACCCCGATTCGTGTAAGCAGCAGCGTGCGAGGCAGCCGGTCGACGATCGAGTTTAACAGCGTGTCCAGGTCGGTTTGCGAGTTGATGCCACGTCCGAAGTCGATCAGTGTCTGCCGGTAGTCGTAGCGCTTTCGGTCGAAGACGCGATCCACCCGGTCTTGGATCATGCGCTTGATTGGATCGAAGAGCTGCGCAGTGATGATGATGGCCGCGATCAATCCCCAGGTGCCGGCACTGGGCAATCGCGTATGTACGATTTCCGCAGCTACGGCTACGAGCGCAAAATACAGCCCAACCAAGGCCGCTGTGGCAAGCGTGTACGTCACGCCGCGTTTGAAAATCAGGTCGGTGTCCATCAACCGGTAACGCACGATGGCCCAGCTGAAGGTCAGGGGTAAGAAGACCATCGCGATGCCCGCCAGCTTGGTTACAACATCGGGCATGGCGATATTTACGAGGTACGGAATCGCAAACAACAGCGTATAAGGCGTGATCGCGACAAATGTGCCGCGTGTGAGCCACTTCAGCTGCTGGCGGCGAAGTGGCGCGGTGGTTCTCAGATAATTTGCCAAGAGGACGATCGCCGCCAACACGTAATACATGGCGACGTAGCCCGTCGAGAGCTGGTCCAGTCGGTGCAGCAATACCTCGGTCGCCGACCAGAATTCGAAGGCGGCCACTCGCAGCCCCACCACGAAAACCGCGGGAAGATAAACCAGGGTCGCAAGCCACGGGCGTCGCCGTCCATGCTCTTCTGAGAAGGACAGCGCGAAGTGGAGAAACAGCGCCGGCTGCAGCGCTTCCGCAAGGATATTGCCCCAGTAAACAATCTGGTCAAAGGTGTTCAGCTTCCCCGTGTATTTGAACGAGTACAGTACGAAGGAAACCAGGCAGAAGATGAAAAAGTGGGTCGAGTGCGGAGCCGTCCAGCGTCGGAACAGCACATAGAGTCCGATGCCGAGGTACACCAGCGCAATCAACCGGAAGCCCTGATTGAAGCTGCGATCGGTCGCATCCAGAATCACCGGCACTTCAAGCCGCACGCCACCCCGCATGATCGTGTAGGTGATAGTGTTGTAGACCTTGGTGCGGATGATCTCGTGCGTCAGAGATGCCCAACGCGGTGTGTCCCGCCCATTTGCCGCGAGCAGGAGATCACCCGCCTTAATCCCCGCTCGTTCTCCCGGGCCGCCTTTGGCAATTCGCTGCGCTTCAAGGCCGCCGTGTGCCTCCAGCCACCACACCCCATCAGTCGGAGACTGATAGTTGTTCTCCTGAATGAAATTGAAGGAGGCGAAGACCGCCGCCGCCACTGTGAATAAAGCGAGGAGAACAACAATGATACGAGTTTGGGAGGACTTCTCCATATTCGCGGGAATCAGGACCCGATGCACTTCATTGCGTGCAACTGGCCTGCCAAGTCGCGAAAATCACGCGACCGGCGCCTCGCGAACCAGTATACCCTTTATTAACAATCGTATACAGAGATCTGCCGCATCGAATCGGGGCTGGGAAGATTCAGAATGCTGGATGTTTTTTTAGAAATCCGCAGCAACCTATGAAAAGTAGTATCAATTAATTACACATTGAAATATATAGGGATTCGTGCGATCGATCGTCTTCCGCCCAGCCGAATTGGCGCGGACATCTCCAGAGGTCTCTGTGCAGCGGTGGGACGCAGGTAAAGGGAGTTGTCGAGATCCCTGCGAAAGCAGGCCGCGGAAACAATCCCGGCTACAGTTGGTTCCGCGCAAACGTCCGGCCCTGTGCGCTTAATGGGACTTGTGTCCGGATTCTGGACGCGTGGCCCACAGAATCCCGACAACAAAAATGGTAACGAAGCTTGCGATCACCAGCACGACCAAGGGAGTTCTCCCGTTTCAATGGAATAGGACTCCAGCATACAGCATTTCCGCTACTCCGACCGTAACAGCCTCACCGGATCGATACCGATACTGGCCGTCCGGCTGCAAATCGCAGATTCTGGCGAAAACTGCGCATGGACCTGAGCCTCGTGCAGGAGCGGACATCGCAATTTCCGAAATCCGGGTATTGCACATGGGAAAATGGCTTACCGAATATGAGCATTCGTACGTTAAGCAGCCGCGAAGTTTATCGCAATCCCTGGCTCAGTCTTCGAGAGGACCGGATCGAACGCAGCAACGGCGCTGAGGGCATTTACAGTGTCGTGGATAAAGACGATTGTGCGATCATTCTGCCCGTTGAAGGCGACACGATCTATCTCATCGAGCAATTCCGTTACACCATCCAGCAGCGCGCCCTCGAATTGCCGCAGGGTGGATGGGAGAGCCCCGATGTCGATCCCGAGGAATTGGCGCGTGGCGAATTGCGCGAGGAAACCGGTCTCGTCGCCGCATCCATGACGTATCTCGGCACCATGTCGATCGCTTACGGTTTCGCTAATCAGAAGCAGTATGTCTATCTTGCCAGTGGTCTCACCCATGCGGAGACGGATCCCGATCCGGAAGAACACGACCTCACCCTTCACACTTTCACTATCGCCGAGTTCGAACAGATGCTCCTCGACGGCGCCATCCAGGACGTGTGCACGCTGGGCGCATGGGGCCTCTACAAAATTTGGAAAGAGAAAGAGCGTCACTCACAGCTTGGCTAGATATTCTGCCGGCGACTCAATTGAGATTCCGCGGAATGGATTGAGCGCGAGTAGGTCGCGATCACCCGTCAGGATCAAATCGGCCTCGCCATTTACCGCGAGCTCCAGAAACTTGTCGTCTCTCGAATCCCGGCATGCGCGGATGCGTTGAATGACCGGCACCAATTCAGCGATCTCCCCAAGCTCAAGGAGGAACTCCTGACGCATTTTCAGGGTCAGATAATGATCAAGCTTAGGGCGCGCCAGCACATCTGCGAGTTCGTTCATCGTATCTTCGGAAACTAGAACCGCCCCATAGTCAATCGCATGTCTTGCGGCCCGTCCTGGCACGGAACCGGGTAAGAGCTGACGGGTGATAAAAACATTGGTATCGATCGCAATACGCATCAATCGCGCAGAATCTCTTCGAGAACGGTTTCATTCATGCCGCGGGCCTTTGCTTCCTCCGCTACCCGGTCGCAAAAGCGCTGGAACTCCTGAATTCGTGCGCCGCGCATACGTTCGTATTGATCGATCGACAATAGAACAGCGACATCCCGCTCGTGGCGACGAATCACCACTGGCTCATGCTGTGCCGCATCAAGCAACGCGGCCAGTCTCTGTTTAGCATCTGTCGCGGAGATGGACTTCATGGACTAATAATAGACAAAATAGATGAAATAGACAATTTGAGCTTACAGCCCCGGCGCGAGCAGCCGCAGCACCAGGAACATAAGGACGCCTGCAAAAAACACCAGTGCCATCCGAATTCCCGGTTCGCGATTCACTTCCGGTACTAGATCTGTCGCTGCCACATAGATCGCGACGCCCGCCGAAAGCGGCAATCCCGCTCGCACCCATCCTGGTAGCAGATTGATCACCAGCACACCGAGAACGGTTGCCGCCGCCAGAATCGCAGCGGAGGTCAGCGCCACTTGGCGGCTGCGTCCTGAGGCAAGCATTACCGAGGCCACGGTGAAGCCCTCCGGTACTTTGTGCAGGAAGATGGCGAAAAAGATCAACCACCCCAGCCAGTTCGACAGCACGAACCCTGACCCGATCGCTACCCCATCGAACAGCGCATGCGCGGCCAGTCCGATGAGCACCGAATAGCTGGTGTGCGACGAGACAAATTCATGATGGTGTGTCTCTTCGCCAAAATGAAAATGCGGCGTGATCGTATGCTCCAGCAGATGGATCACGCAGTAGCCTGCAAGCACCAGAACCGGCGACCAGCGCGGCGAAAAGCGCAAGCTCTCTGGCACCATTTCCAGAAACGCAACCGCCAGCATGAATCCTGCGCCCAGCGCCACGAAGTAGCGCAGATAGCGCTTCTCCCAATTGCGGCGCACTAATATCAGTCCGCCGACAATGTCAGCGATTGCGGCAATGAATCCGAGAGTGAGCGAAAGCAGCATGGGAAGTCGGCGGTCAGCTACCCGCTATGCCTGATGTGCATCACATCGCCATCCTGCACCAGGTAGTCCTTGCCTTCCAGGCGCAGCGTTCCCTGTGACTTGGCCACAGCTTCCGAGCCCGCAGCCAGCAGCGTATCCCAGTGAATCGTCTCCGCCCGAATGAAATGCTTCTCCAGGTCCGAGTGGATCGCCCCCGCTGCCTCCTGCGCGCGGGATTTCACCGGAATGGTCCAGGCGCGGCACTCGTCCTCTCCGACGGTGAAGAAGCTGATCAGTCCCAGCAGCTCATAGCTCTTGCGAATCAGCCTCCGCAATCCGCTTTCCGTCAGCCCATACGACGAGAGAAACTCGGCGGCTTCATCGTCTTCCATCTCGGCCAGTTCGGCTTCGACCTTGCCGCAAAAAGCAGTAACGCCGGCATTCGGCCGTGAGGCCACTTCTTCCAGCTTGTATTTCGATGCGGCTGCCTCAAGACCCACGCCCAGAGTCATGCTTTCCGGAAGGTTCAGCGCGTAGAGAATGGGCTTCTGCGAAAGAAACTGAAAGCCGCGGATCAGCTTCTTCTCATCCGCCGACATTTCCAACTCACGGAGAGGCCTCTCGGCCTCCAGCGCCTCCTGGGAACGCCGCAGCAGCGTGTCTTCCTTCTCAAGATCAGCGGTACGCGCTTTCTTCAGATCCTTCTCTAGCCGTTCCAGCCGCTTCTCAATCTGCGTCAGGTCCGAAACCATCAGATCGAATTCGACGTTCTTGATATCACGGAGTGCATCGATCGGCCCCACATGCGGAATCGCATCATCCTCAAAAGCGCGCAGCACATGAATCAGCGCGTCGACATTGCGCAGCGCCGTCAGGAACGCCGTTTCCTTGAGCGCCTCCTGCCCGATCGCCGCGACATCCGCGTATTCGACCGTGGCATAAATCGTCTTTTTGGGCTGGTAGAGCACAGCCAGCTTGTCCAGCCGCTCATCCGGAACCTTCGCCACGCCCAGGTGCGCCTCACGCGGATTCGAATAGCCGCGGTCTTCCAGCTTGGCCTTGGTGAGAATCTTGAACAGGGAAGTCTTGCCCACCTGCGGCAGGCCGATAATACCGGTCTTCATACTTGTCCTATATGGAAAAAGCTAGGCGCAGCGAGTCCGTAAGGGACGTTCACGCCAATCGTTGATCATACCAGCGAAGCGAATCCCTCTTGTGCGGATCAGACTTTTTCGCTTGGCAAGCGGTCGATGTAATTGGCAGCCAGCAGAATGACCAGCACGACTCCGCCCAGTCGTACACCCTCTTCTACTTTGGTCGACCAGCCGTGCAGCTTGTTGAAAGCCACACGGTTCGGATCGTTGCGATCCACTGCATCGATCGCGCCTCCTGCGGCAATCCGATAGCCTTCCATCCTCGGAATGATCGAGAACTGCGAGAACGCCGTCAGCCCAAGCAGGAGCAGTGTCACCAATACAGGCGCGATCACGCTTCGCCGCAGAGCGCCCGTTGCCTGGGCGATCAGAAGCAGCACAACAATCAGCGCGCCGGCAAACAATCCCTCATAGTGCAGCGCCAAGAGGCATTTCCTTACAATCGTGCCTGCGACGTGTGTATCGGCAATCGAGCCGAATGCCGACGCGGCGACCACCGGAAAGAACATCACCCCGCCCAGCCACAGCACCACCAGCAGCAGAATCAGCGCACGCAGAAGAGTCTTCATCTATCTGTCCTGAACTCCAAACACGCTCGACCGTCCGATGAGCCGCTCGATTCTCTTCGCAATCGGCGGATGCGTGGAGAACAGCCCGGCCAGATCGCGCGCACTGATCATCGGAGCCACGATAAACAGGTGCGCATTCGTAGAAGAAGCCGCCAGCGGCAGCCGCTTCGAATAAGCGTCCAGCTTCTCCAGCGCACTCGCGAGCGCATAAGGATTTCCGGTAATATGTGCGCCCGTGGCATCCGCCTCATATTCACGCGATCGCGACACCGCCAGCTGAATCAGTGCCGCTGCAATCGGAGCTAGAATCAGCATGAACAGCGCGCCGATTCCCCCTCCTCCGCGATCGCGATCCCGGCCGCCGCCATAGCCCCCAAACAGTGCCGCCCAGTAGCCCATGCGCGCCAGTATGGTAATCGCGCCTGCCAGAGTTGCCGCAATCGAGCTGGTGAGAATGTCGCGATTCTTCACGTGCCCCAACTCGTGCGCCAGCACGCCCTCCAGTTCGTCATCGTTCAACAGGTTCAAAATGCCGTTCGTTACTGCCACAGACGCATGCTGCGGATTCCTTCCCGTAGCAAATGCGTTGGGCGAATCCGAGGGGATCACGTAAATCTTTGGCATCGGCAATCCGATGCGCTGCGTCATTCGCTCGACCACCTGATACACGCGCGGCAATTCTTCCCTCGTCACCGGTTTCGCGCTGTACATCTTCAACGCGATCTTGTCGGAATAGAAGTAGCTGAAGAAGTTCATCGCCGCGGCGAACAAGAACGCCAGAATCATCCCGTTCTGTCCGCCAAAGTAGTCCCCCGCCAGCACCAGCAGCAAAGTCAGGCCGGTAAGTAGAAAAGCCGTCTTAAGAGTGTTCATCTTGCAATTGCCTCCCATCCTTCTCACGAGGCATTTCGTTACTATTATTGTTTCACGGAAGGGTCGACCCGCGCCGTCTTGGAGTGCATGGCACAACCACCGTTTATCCCACTAAAACTGCTATTCGCCAACTTGGGAATACCGCTTGTCCCAGAACAATACACTTTTTGGTATTCACACTCCGGTTTGATGGAGTCCAGATGCGGCAAGGTTGAATTCCGTTGCCCGGAATCTTCTCGCAATCAACAAGCCAACATGTTTTGTTACAACAACTTATCACATCGTCAACAACATTATGAGATAAAGGTAATGGAATTGCAGGGTGGGGGGCATGAGAAACCTTTGCCCACCTCGCTTCGCGAATGCCCCAGTCAGAAAATTTATCTTCGCCTTAAGTCTGGCGCTCCTGGCGGTTCTCATGCTTCCAGGAAGCCTCAAGGCGCAGTCGATCATCTCCGGCGACCTCGCCGGAACAGTAACCGATCCTACAGGAGCCGCGGTTCCGGGCGCTAAAGTGACGGTCACCAGCAAGTTGACGGGCGCAATCAAGACGACTACGACGAATGCGGACGGATCGTACCGTGTCCCGCTCCTGGAGCCAGGCGACTACACCGTAACCGTTACAGCTCAGGGTTTTGAACAGTCGTCCCTGCCCATCTCTATCACCATCGGTAACGTAGCTCCCGGAGATATCAGGCTCACCGTCGGTTCGGCATCACAAACGGTTGAGGTTACTGGTACAGCGCCTTTGCTGCATACTGAAGCTGCCGACCTCAGCACTAGCTTTACCATGCAGCAGGTGCAGAATCTGCCCAATCCCGGCAATGACCTGACGTTTGTCGCCCAGACCGCTCCTGGCACCGTTATGAATACGCAAAGCGGCTATGGCAATTTTTCCGCCTTCGGTCTGCCCGCTACTTCCAACACCTTTACCGTCAATGGCGGTTACGAGAACGATCCGTTCCTGAATGTCAATAATTCTGGCGCCTCCAACCTGCTGCTCGGCAACAATGACGTTTCAGACGTGTCCGTTATCTCCAATGCCTACAATGCTTCGTTTGGCGGCCTTGGCGGTGCGCAAATCAACGAGATCACACGCTCCGGATCGAACAAGTTCCACGGAAACGTGGGCTACTGGTGGAACGGCAGCGTCATGAACGCCAACAATTTCTTCAATAACCAGACCGATACCAAGAAGCCGCGCAGCAACGTCAATCAATGGGCAGCTGCCATCGGAGGCCCGATTTGGCGCGATAAATCCTTCTTCTTCTTTAACTATGAGGGCCTGCGAGTCGTTCTTCCTACGCGCGCCACCGTTTATGCGCCAACCGCGAGCTACGAGGCCGCGACCATAGCGAATTTGAACGCAACGGGGCACGCGGACGAGGTAGCTGGCTATACCAACGTCTTCAACCTCTACAACAACGCTCCCGGCTATGCCAATGCAGCACCTTCGCCGACAAGCGCTCCCGCTCCCTATAGCACTGTTCTTTTCAACGGTCAGGCGGGCAATTTTACGCACGAATGGCTGATGAATGGACGTGTCGATCAGGTATTTAGCGAGAAAGATCATCTCTTCGCCCACTTCGAGATTGACAAAGGGTTGCAGGCGACTTTTACCAGCGTTCTTAACCCCGTCTTCAATGCGGACAGCCCCCAACCTCAGTATCAGGGCCAGCTGAATGAGACTCACACCTTCAGCCCCACTTTAACGAACCAGTTCCTCTTCGCGACGATCTACTACCGCGCCATTTTCACCAATACCAACTTGGCTGCGGCCACCCAGTTGGCGCCTTTCTCGTTAATCTTCGCGGATGGCGACCTGGGGAATAATGGCACTGCTGCCTGGCCGGGCGGCTTGGACATCGTCTGGCCGCAGGGACGCAATGTCACTGGCTACCAGTTCACAGACGATGTGAACTGGAACCATGGCACACACAACATTCAGGTTGGCTGGACCATCCGCCGGAACGATGTCACCGACTACAGCCCCTCGGAATACACCGCCTCGCCTGAAGCCGTTGCCTTCAACAGTTCATTCCAGACGGGTCAGACTGACGAGTGGTTCCAGCAGTTCCCTCAGCGTTCTACCCAGCCGGTAGCTCTGTATGCCATGGGCTGGTATATCCAGGATCAATGGAAGTTCAAGCCTAACCTCACTCTTACCTTTGGCATGCGTTTCGAGCATGACTCCAATCCCATTTGCGTCACGAATTGTTTCGCCCGGTTGACCGGCGACTTCTCTACTGTAAGCACCTCTGCCAACACGCCGTACCAGCAGCTGATCAAATTCGGTCAGCACCAGGCATTCAATAGCCTCCAGGTGCTTGGCTATGAGCCGCGCGTCGGCTTCGCCTACACACCATTCCCTGATGCCAAGACCACGGTTCGCGGCGGCTTCGGGATGTTCGCCGACGCCTTCCCAGGACAAGTCGCGGATTCGTTCCTTAACAACGCCCCGACCAACGTTCCATTTACGATCCTTAGTCAGAACTTCGGCAACCCGAATGCCCCGGCAGCTGGCTACCAACTCATCCCCTCCTCAGCCGGGAGCGCCAACTCCATTGCAACGTCTTCGAATGCCGCATTTTCCGCAGGCTTCCTCCACGGTGCAACGCTCAATAGCCTCTCTGCAGTCCCGGGATTCAGCCCGCCGGGCATCGTCACTCCTATTCACCACATTAACTACCCCACCTATGAGGAGTGGAGTCTGACCGTCGAGCAACAATTGACGCATACTGCGGCCCTGTCGGTGGGCTATGTGGGCAACCACACCTATCACCAGCCGATTCAGAACAGTTCTGTGAATGCGTTTGGTTTTGGCGGTCTTCCATCGTCGATCCCCAATCAGAACTTTGGTGGCGCAACCGAGATCTATAGTGCCGGCTCTTCTAACTACAACGGCCTGGTTACCTCTTTGGTCAACCGATCCAAATGGCTTACCTTGCAACTCAACTACGTCTACAGCCACGCGCTGGATGAGGTTTCCAATGGCGGCTTCGACGGATTCGGCGGCAACTCCGAGCTTCCACATAATCCCTATAACTTCAGCCAGAACTACGGCAACTCCGATTACGACACTCGTCACTATGTCAGCGGCAGTTATCTGATCACCGTCCCCTATTGGGGAGGCCCCAAGGCTGTTACCGGCGGCTGGCAATTGTCGGGTACCGTCTTCCACAATGACGGATATCCGTTCTCGGTATTAGCCGACTCCGTTGGAGCGGGCATTCCGTTCTATGGGGGTGGCACTGGCACTGGGAATAACAACACGATGTATGCGCGGCAGATCGCGCCCATCAGGAACAACCACTGCGGTGGAGCGCAGCACAGCGTCTACGGGCCCGCAGGTCAGTTAGGGGGCGCAGTTCCTTGCTCCTTCGTCTCCTCCTTCACCGAACCAACAGCTCTCGGCCAGGGTCGCCGCAATTCGATATACGGTTCGAGCTACACTAATACAGACTTCGCCGTTATAAAGAGTTTCGCGATTCCTCATTGGGAATCGGGTCACCTGGAGGTCGGAGCACAGTTCTTTAACCTCTTCAATCATCCAAACTTCAATCAGGCAAGCGGCAACCTCGATGGTGGTACCCAGGGACTAATCTCCGATACCGTGAACACGCCCACCTCCATTCTGGGCGCGTTTCTCGGCGGCGATGCCTCGCCCCGTCTGATCCAATTCACCGGAAAGTTCAACTTCTAACAGCCAACCTTCAATTCCAAACCAAAATAGGCGGCCTCAACGGGGCCGCCTGTTTTCCTTTTGGAGCAATCTGTTTCTTTTTCTGGCTACGCGACGGTGTCAACCCCTTCCCAGAGTAATCCTGCTCCTAATCCAAACAAAACACGACTGTTAGCGCGTCAAAATCCTGGCAATTCCCCCCACCTGATAAAATTGAAGTAGCACGAATTCATTTAGAAAGGAGCCGCCCAGCCACGCCCTTTGCTGTTTGTCGTCGCTGGCCGTCTCATCCCCGGCAGCTTTATCCCCTGCACCTCTCCAGGCAAACTTATTCATTCGCTCTCCTGCTAATTAGTTTATTTTCAAATATATACCTGTAACAAACTGATTCTAGAATACATAGCGTAACCTATTATCTAAATAGCGTGAAATCAGATATATACAACCTCGAGGAGGGAGGGGGTATGCCCGATTAGGTCTTGACGAATTACCACTGGTGTTTATATTGTTGACCGATCATAAATATCCAGTCTGCGGAACAACCAATTCTGCTGCGCGTCGCGTCTATACAATCACCGGTTGCGGGTGACTTTAATACGGCAAGTGAACTAATAGACTTAAAATGACTGCTGAAATTCTCCTCGTTGACGACAGCCCCATTCAGGCCGCCACCCGTCAGGCTATCCTTTCCCTCCCCGGTAGAGTCGTCGCTGTTGCAGAAAGCGCGCATCGAGCTCTCGAAATCCTTGAGGATGCTGAACTCCTCGACGCGATTGGGTTAATCATCACTGACCACTGGATGCCCGACATTAACGGGCCTCAATTTGTCAGCCTGCTTCGTCGCAGATTGCCCACAATCCCCGTTCTCGTCCTCAGCGGTTTGCCGGATGTCGAAGCGGAGTATGCTGGGCTAGGCGTCATCTTCCGCGTGAAGCCCATAGCTCCCGATCAATTGTTGGCTCTCGTCGACTCTCTCCTCGAAGAGCCGATGAGCCGTACCGCTTGATCCCGTAAATTCCTCCTGCCTCTCCGGCCCTCAATAATTGCTGCGTGCCCGCGCGGTCTGAGACAATAGAGTGTTCATCCATGCCTACATTTGGCAGTTTCGCGCTCCTGCTGGCTCTCGCACTCAGCGGATACACCCTGCTCGCCGGCGCTGTGGCCCTCTACCAGATTGCGACGAGAGCACGTGCCCGCGTCGCGCCTGAGCGTCTGGCAGAGACTGCCCGTCGCGCCGGCATCGGTAGCTTCATCGCCACCACGGCAGCAGCCTTCGCGCTGGTCTGGGCCGCGTTTAACAACGACTTCTCTGTCGCCTACATCCTGCATCACTCCAACCGCGCCCTGCCCGGCCCCTACAAATTTGCCGCTCTCTGGTCCGGACAGGAAGGCTCGCTCCTGTTGTGGGCGTGGCTGCTCTCAGCCTACGGATTCGTCCTGCGCCTGCGCCACAAAGTCGACGTGAAACTGACCGCCTACGCATCGACTATCCTGGCCGGCGTGCAGGTCTTCTTCCTGCTGCTGCTCAATTTCGCGGCGATGCCTTTCTCGCTGGTCGGCGGACCGGTGCCACAGGACGGCTTCGGCCTGAATCCGCTCCTCCAATATCCCGAGATGGTGATCCATCCGCCGATGCTCTATCTCGGCTACGTGGGATTCGCCGTGCCTTTCGCCTTCGCGTTAGGCGCGTTGATGATGCGCTATCCTGGCGAGAAGTGGATCCACATCACTCGCCGCTGGACCATGGTCACGTGGCTCTTTCTCACCTGCGGCATCTTCCTCGGTGCGCATTGGGCTTACTCCGTCCTTGGATGGGGCGGCTACTGGGGCTGGGACCCGGTCGAGAATGCCTCCCTCATGCCCTGGCTTACCGGCACCGCCTTCCTGCATTCCGTCATGATGCAGGAGAAGCGCGGCATGATGAAAAGCTGGAACGTCTGGCTCATCTTCTCCACGTTCATGCTGGCGATTTTTGGAACGCTGCTTACGCGCTCCGGCCTGGTCAGCTCTGTCCACGCCTTCGCACAATCGTCCATCGGCACATGGTTTTGGACCTTCCTCATCATCGTGATGTCCGTATGCCTCTTCACCTTCATTCTGCAGCGCGATCACCTGAAGGCTGAAAACAAGCTCGAGTCGCTTGTCTCCCGCGAATCCAGTTTCCTCTTCAACAATCTTGTGTTGCTCGCGGCCTGCTTCACAGTGTTGTGGGGAACGCTTTTTCCTGTCCTCTCCGAATATATTCAGGGAAACAAAGTCACGGTCAGCGCGCCGTTCTACAACCGCGTTGCAGTACCCATTGGACTCTTTCTTCTCTTCCTCACCGGCATTGGCCCGCTGCTCGCGTGGCGCAACTCGTCCTTCAAGAGCATCCGCAAGAATTTCGTCCTGCCGAGCATCGCCGGCCTGGGGGCCGCGGTAGTTGTCATCGCCTGCGGAGTGCATCCGTGGGAGATCTTCACCACGAATGAGCAAGGCTCGTTCTACGCGTTCTTCGCCTTCTCGTTGGGCGCAATGGTAGTCACCGCTATTAGCGCCGAGTTTCTGCGCGGCGCGGGTGTTATCTCGCGCCACACTGGTCAGAGTCTCTTCGCATCCATCGTTCAGCTCTGCCGTCGCAACACGCGCCGCTATGGTGGATACATCGTTCACTTCGGCGTCGTCGTCATCTTTATCGGAATCGCAGGCTCGGCCTTCAACCAGAGCAAGGAAGAGGAACTCGGGTTCAAGCAGAGTCTTAATATCGGTCCCTACCGTGTCGAGTGCCAAAGCTACTCGCAGGATTCAAACGCCAACTACGACACGGAATACGCTCTCCTTGATGTCTATCGCGGTAACAAGAAGATCACTCAGCTTGCACCGGAAAAGCGTTTCTACACGGCGAGCCAGCAGCCCTCTACTATCGTCGCCAACCACTCCACGCTCGCCTGGGACCTTTACGTCATCTATGCGGGCAAGAATCCCGATACCGGTCAACCCATCATCAAGGTCTTCCTTAATCCGTTGATCGCGTGGATCTGGATCGGTGTGGGCATAATCGTCTTCGGTACTGGAGTCGCGCTGTTTCCCAACATGACCGCTGCGCTTGCCGCCGCTCGTAACCGTGTTCCCGCCGCCGCGCAGGCAGCGGCAGCCGTTCCGGTCCGGGGTGGAGACTGATGCCGAAGCTGCTTCATTTCGGACGCGGTGTCGTCATCGTGATCGTCGCAATTCTTACTATGGGTTCGGCGAACACCGCTGTCCGCTACAACGAGCTGGGACACAAGATGATGTGCGTCTGCGGCTGCAATCAGATCCTCATCGAATGCAACCATCTCGGCTGTCCCGACTCCGACCGCATGCTGGGCGAGTTGCGCGTAGGCCTTGCAGGCGGATCGAGCGACGACGCCATCCTCACCGCATTTCAAGACAAATACGGCCCCACAGTGCTCGCGGCGCCCATGCTCACGAAATTCAACATTGTTGCCTGGATCGTGCCGCCGGCCGTGCTCGCCCTCGGCATAGCAGCCACGGTGATTCTGGTGCGCAGGTGGCGACTGCGTGCCGCGTCAATTCCCGCATCATCGCGCGCGACTGAGTTCCCCGCCATGCGCGAGAGAATCCGAAGGGAGACGCAACTGTGATCATCGTCGCCTGCGGCATTCTCCTCCTCGGAATTCTCTTCTACGTCTTTTATCCCGAACGCCACGTTGAGGAGCAGCACCAAAAGACGCGTCTCGAATACCTGCGAGAGCGCAAAGAGGTTCTCTATGACAACCTGCGAGACCTCAACTTCGAGTACCGTGCCGGCAAATATGTGCAAGAGGACTATGCCACGCAACAGACGGATCTCGAAAACGAAACGGCCGAGGTGATGGCCGAGATCGATGTACTCGAAAGCCAACCTCGGTAATTGACAACGTTTCGCGCCCTATTCAAGGAAGATCATGAAATTTTTAGCACCCTCGCGCCATCGCCGAGCCATTCTTCTCGCCGTGCTTGCCTTAACGTCCTCCCTTGTTGCTTGGGCGACATCGATCACTGGCAATGTCACCAACAAGACCACCAACAAACCGGCGGCGGGCGATGACGTAGTTCTCATCGCTCTGGCGCAGGGCATGCAGGAGGCCGGACGCACCAAAACCGATGCCCGCGGCCATTTCACCATCAATGTCCCCGACAACGGTATGCATCTCGTGCGCGTCGATCATCAGAAAGCGGCATACTTTGAGCCCGTTCCTCCCGGAACATCGAGCGTCGACGTTGCCGTGTACGATGTAGAGCCGAAAGTTTCCGGCGTTTCGACCGAAGCGAACGTGATGCGCATCGAGGCTGGTCCGCAAGGCCTGCACGTCATTCAAAACTATTTCGTCAAGAACGATTCGAAGCCGCCACGCACGCAATTCAGCAAGCAGGCCTACGAAATCTATCTCCCGCCCGACGCCAAAATCGAAGGGTCGGCAGCCATGGGGCCTGGCGGCATGCCGGTGGCATCATCGCCGATGCCGCTGGGAGACAAGGGCCACTACGCCTTCGTTTTTCCCGTGCGGCCCGGAGAAACTCGCTTCCAGCTGAGCTACACACTTCCGTACAGCGGCAGTTACAAATTCACGCCGCGCATCGCTCTGCCCACTGAAAACATGGCAATCATGCTTCCCAAGAGCATGCAGTTCGACGGCGGTGCGCCTTTCCAGATGAGCGATATTGATGCGAACGCACAGACCTTTCTAGCTAAGAACGTCCAGCCTTCCCAGCCGCTGGAATTCAGCGTCTCCGGAACCGGCGTTATGCCCCGCGATTCAGAGCAAACCGGAGGCAGCGCGCCGAATGGTGGAACTTCAGCAGGCGCACAAGCCTCCGCCGACCAACCTTCTGCCGCAACTGACACGCGGCCCGGAGGCGGTCTCGGCAACCCCATCGACACCCCCGATCCGCTTCAGAAATACAAATGGTGGATTCTTAGCGGGCTCGCGCTGCTCCTGGTGATTGCAGCCGCATTCTTTCTAGGTGGCAAGCCGGGAAGCGATGTGGCCTCTGTTGGTCTACCCGCTCCCTCGCCGCTTTTGCCCACTCCGCAATCGCTCGTCAGTTCGAACGGAAACTCCCGTGCGCTATTGTCTGCGCTCAAGGAAGAGCTGTTCGCCCTCGAGACCGAACGCCTGGAAGGGAAGCTGTCCGATTCTGACTATGCAGAGAACAAGTCCGCGCTTGAAGTAGTGCTACGCCGCGCTCTTGCGCGTCAATCGGTGGAAAAGTAACCACTCCACCTTCCGCTGCACAGCTACTCTCCGAACGCCGTCTTGAAGAACTTCAAAATCCGCTGCCGTCCATCGAAGCCGTGCCACGGCTCCGGGCTGGGGCTGCCGAAAATCCCGCCTGCCAGCGGTCCGTGATCCTCGCGTGGATACGTCACCATCTCCACTGGCACGCCCATCTGTCGCAGCGCGCGATACATCTCCTGGCTCTGGCCCAGAGGGTCCGTTTTGTCGGCTTCACCCTGTAGCAACAGAAACGGCGTCTTTGCATGCCCAGCTTCCGCCAGCGGACTCTGGCGCCATGCATCGGACCCATGGTCCCACGGCCTGCCATAAAACCAGCGATCGTACCACGAGCTTTCCTCCGTTCCGTACTCACTGTGCTGGTCGATCACCGGGGCCCCACTGATGATCGCCTTGAATCGATCTGTCTTTCCCTCGACGAAGCCGGCCATTTCGCCGCCATAGCTATACCCCATAAGCCCCAGCTTGCTGGAATCGATGGGATAGCGCGCGATCACTGTATCCACGCCCGCCATAATGTCGCGATAGTCGGCGCCGCCCAGGTCGTTCTTGTTCGCCGCAGCAAAGCTCGCGCCATATCCGGTGCTGCCGCGCGGATTCGCGCGGAGGACCGCCCATCCCTGGCCTACCAAAAATTCAATCAGCGGGTAATAGGCATCCTCGAAAGCTCCCGTCGGGCCTCCGTGTACGTCCACGATGAGAGGAACTTTTTGCGAAGCAGCCTGCGGAGGCAGATAAAGCAGCCCTTCGATGGACAATCCATCATTTTTCCATTGCACGACTTGCGATGAAACCTGCGGCCAGCTTGCCGGCATCAGAGACGGCGTGTTCAACGCCTTCGCATTGTGGCCCAGCTTCTCAGCGTAGAACAAAGCCGGTCGCAGTGTGCTGCTTGATCCCAGCCAAACCCAGCCATTTTGTTTTGCGTTGCTGTTCAATTGTGTAACTGTAGTGGTGTCGAATTTGACCGGCTCCAGTTTGTCGGTTCCGGTCTTTCCGCCGTCGATGCGCAATACCGTTATGCGCGTGCCCATCTGAACGGCCGCCAGCACCTTGCTTTCTTCGGGAAGCGGCAACTCATGAGAGACGGAGCCGCCGAAGTCTGCGGTCAGATTCTTCACGCTGTTATCGGCGAACGTCAGTACGAACAGATCGTGATATCCCGGCGGGGCATCCTGTTCTGCCTGCGCCAGGAAGTAATATCGCTTCGCGTCCTCTGACCACGCCCCGCCCTGGATCGTTGCGGGTAGCTCTTTGATCTGGTGCGGGTGGGCCGGGTCGCCGACGCTGACCATCCATGCGCTGTTTGCCGGTGCCAGGTCGCCTGCGTTGTTCATGCCCTCCGCAATGGCAATCAGTCGGTCGCCCTGACGGCTCCATGCGATTCCATGCACATCGGGAGGTACGGCCACCGGCGTCAGCTTTTCGTCTTCCGGGTTTAAAAAATACAGCCGTGACCCGTGCTGACCGTGATCCACCCAGACCGCATCGGCCTTGTCATCATGCTGCTTCTTCTCGCCTGGCGTCTCGGGATCGTGCGCCAGCAACGCAATCAGTTTTCCGTCGGGAGAAATATCGTAGTTCTCCACGTCAATCGCAACTGGCTCTGTCTTTGTTGCTACAACATCTTTTCGCGGCGGAATCGCGTCGGGCAAAGTCGAAGCGTCGACCGGCGGCGCGATCTTCAGATCGTACGGGCGCGCTTCGCCCGCTTCCATGGGAAGCCGGTAGAGCTGCGTATGCTCGCCGCGGTGAGCCAGGAACAGGATGCCGGTCCCATCGGGCATCCATCGTCCGGCGTATTCGCCCCGCTTTTCCGAGGGAGCCGACCAGGTCAGCTGCCGCGATGTGTTCTGCTTGATGTCCACCAGCCAGAGATGGCTTTTCGCACCGTCCGCCGTTGAGTCTGTCACCTGAATCAGTACACTACGTCCGTCGGGCGAGAGCCGTGGCTGCGACATCGCGCGAACATGCCGTAGGTCCTCGTTGGATGGGAAATGTGCCTCATCCGAAGCACGAGCAGTACCGGCGGAAACTGCGCACACGACGCCCAACGCAGCAACAGTCAAACTCAGCATGCCCACAGGATATCCTGTAGACTCTCTGGACACTACGTGAATCCTTCATCTGAAACCACGTCGCGCGCGAACGCCCCGGCATTTTGGCCGTCGGTCTGGGAGGCTCTGCGCGGTTCGCACCAGGACTACACGGCCGGAAGCCTGAACCGCGCCATCCTGCTGCTGGCGATTCCCATGGTGCTCGAGATGGTGCTGGAGTCGCTCTTCGCCGTCGTCGATATCTTATGGGTTGGGCGCCTCGGAGCGAATGCCGTCGCCACGGTTGGCATTACCGAATCGATGCTCGCACTGGTCTTCGCCGTAGGGATGGGCTTGTCGCTTTCTACGACAGCCATGGTCGCGCGTCGCATTGGCGAGAAAGATCCCGAGGATGCGGCGATCTCGGCGGTCCAGGCCATCGCACTCGGGCTCATAATCTCGCTCAGCATAGGGATTCCCACAGGCATCTTCGCCCCGCACCTTCTCCGCGCGATGGGCGCATCGGCGGACATCGTAGCGGTCGGCTCCGGTTACGCGCGCATCGCTCTTGGCGGTTGCGGAGCGATCATCATGCTCTTTCTCAACAACGCGATTTTTCGCGGAGCTGGGGACGCAGCCATCGCCATGCGGCTGCTTTGGGTTTCGAACATCATCAACCTCGTCCTCGACCCGTGCCTCATCTTCGGCCTGGGACCATTTCCGCGTCTGGGCGTAACCGGCGCGGCTCTGGCCACCTGCACCGGGCGAAGCATCGGTGTGCTCTACCAGTTCTATCGGCTATTGAAGGGAACAGAGCGTATCCATGTGTTGGTGCGTCACCTTCGACTGAATCTGGAAGTATTGTGGCGTCTCCTACGCGTCTCGCTTACCGGCATTCTGCAATTCACCATCGCCAACGCAAGCTGGATCGGCCTCGTGCGCATCATTTCTCTCTTCGGAGCCTCCGCGGTCGCCGGCTATACCGTGGCCATCCGCATCGTGATCTTCTTCATCCTGCCCTCCTGGGGCCTGAGCAATGCCGCTGCCACGCTGGTTGGCCAGAATCTGGGAGCAGGCCGCCCGGATCGCTCAGAGCAGGCTGTCTGGCGCACCGGTCTTTACAATATGATCTTTCTCGGAACAATCGGGGTCTTCTTTTTCCTCTTCGCGACTCCGGTTCTCCGTCTTTTCGTGCACGATCCGGCGGTCGTCTCCATCGGCGCGACCGCTCTGCGCATTTTCAGTTGCGGCAACATCGCCTACGCCTATGTCATGGTTCTCCTGCAGGCGTTCAACGGAGCCGGCGATACGGTCACTCCTACCTATGTGAATTTCTTCGGCTTCTGGGTTCTCGAAATTCCGCTCGCCTGGCTGCTCGCCGTTCGTACGCATCTTCAGTGGAAGGGCGTTCTCGTCGCTTTCGTATGCGCTGAATGCACCGTTGCGCTGGTCAGCCTGGTTCTGTTCCGGCGTGGAAAATGGAAAGTACAGCGCATCTGATCGTGCCTGGCGAGGCTGCTCAAAGAGGCCCGTTAAACTGGACTCATGCTGCACGTTCTGAATCCCATCCCTGCCGAATCCATCCGCCTCATTGTCTTCGATCTGGACGGCACGCTGATCAACTCGCAGAAGGACCTCGCCAACTCCATCAATGCCATGCTCACCCAGCTCAACCGGCAGCCTCTGCCTGAGGAGATCATCGCGGCCTATATCGGAGACGGAGCCGGTATGCTCGTTCGCCGCGCCCTCGGAGATCCTGAGGATGAGCATCTCGTCGAAGACGGCCTCAACCGATTCCTCGCCTGGTATCGCGAGCACAAGCTCGATCACACCTACGTCTATCCCGGAGTCTTCGAATCGCTCGATGCCATGCGATCCATGGCGAATGGCTCGCTCCGCAGCATGGCCGTGCTTACCAACAAGCCAATCGTTCCTTCGCGGGCTATCTGCGATGCGCTTAGCCTTAGCCCCTGGTTCTTCCAGATTTATGGAGGCAATAGTTTTGCCACCAAAAAGCCCGACCCTGAAGGCCTCAACACTTTGATCCGGGAGGCCCATGTGGCCCCTCAGGAGACGCTGATGATCGGCGATTCAGACGTCGATGTCCTCACAGCGCGCCGTGCTGGCGCATGGGTCATCGGCTGCAGATTCGGACTCTCTTCCCATACATTGGAAAATATCCCGTCCGACTGTCTGGTCGATACGGCGTCGGAATGGGCAACAGCGCTCAATCTGGCGAACACACGAAAGTAAAGATCATCTCCTCGTCGCTACAATTTTTTTGAGAGCCAATTGTTGAGACGTGCTGGAGACTCTACATGCTCCAGGAACGCCTGCTGTACGCGGTTGAACGATCGACCTCGTAAAACAGCCGCGACGATGGTCCGCGAAGCCTGCGCATCCGAGATCCGCACGTAACTGCATCGCGCCGTCTTGTCCATTGCCATTTCCGGAACCAGGGACACACCAACCCCCGCTGCGACCATCCCCAGCAGACTGCTGAACTGCCCGCTTTCAAACGCGATTCGCGGATTCACCTTGGCGCGCGTACACGCCGCCACGCTCACATCTCGAAAGCAATGTCCGTCTCGCAACATCACAAACGGCTCACCGCGCAACTCCTTCAGCGACAGGCTCCTGGCGCTCGCGCGCGGATGATCCTTCGGCAACACTGCAAACAGCGGCTCGGTGCGCAGCGCAAAAATCTCGAACTCCTTATGCCGCAGCGGCAGAGAGAGAATCGCCACATCGATTGAGAGATTTCTCAGGCTCTCCACCAGCACCGGAGTGGTTTCCTCCACAATCCGCAGCTTGGCCTCCACATGTTTCTTTGAGAATGCCGCCACGCACAGTGGCATCAGGTACGGTGCAATCGTCGGAATCACTCCCACAGCCACGCTGCCGCGAACATCCGTCCGCTTGTCCTCCACTCCTGTGCGCGCAGCCTCCATCTGTTGCAGGATGGACCGCGCATGCGGCAGAAAAGCGCGCCCCGCTTCGGTTAAACGAACGCTCCTCCCCAGTCGGTCAAAGAGACGCGACCCCAGATCTTCCTCAAGCTTCAACACCTGCTGAGAGAGCGAAGGCTGCGCAACATGGCACCGCTCCGCTGCCCGGCTGAAGCTCCCAGTATCCGCGATCGCGCACACATAACGAAGTTGATGAAATTCCATAGGCAATACCTATGCTCCTGATACAAACTATATATTGGAGCAATCCTTCTCCGTAATGCTACATTGCATGTGTCGGCACAAACGTGGATAACCGCGCTGTGAGTTGGCCCCTGTAACCGTGACTAATACGTCACAGAAATTGAAGGAGAAACATGTCAGAGAATCCAAGCTCAAACGCATCGAAGTGCCCGTTCCATCACACTGCTGGTGAAGGCACATCGAACCGTGACTGGTGGCCGAACCAGTTGAACCTGAAGCTCCTGCACCAGCACTCATCCTTGTCCGATCCGATGGACAAGAACTTCAACTATGCCGAAGCGTTCAAGAGCCTCGACCTGGCAGCCGTGAAGAAGGATCTCCTTGCGGTGATGACTACATCGCAGGACTGGTGGCCGGCGGACTTCGGTCACTACGGGGGTCTTTTCATTCGTATGGCGTGGCACAGCGCCGGAACGTACCGCACCGGCGACGGCCGCGGCGGCGCCGGATCAGGCCAGCAGCGCTTCGCCCCTCTCAATAGCTGGCCCGACAACGTCAGCCTCGACAAAGCGCGTCGGTTGATCTGGCCGATCAAGCAGAAGTATGGCAACAAAATTTCATGGGCCGACCTGATCATCCTCACTGGCAACGTTGCCCTGGAATCGATGGGCTTTAAGACCTTTGGTTTCGGCGGCGGGCGCGAAGACGTCTGGGAGCCGGACGAGGACGTTTACTGGGGCACTGAGACCACATGGCTGGGCGGCGACCATCGCTACGGCAAGGGAAAGCCCGCCGACGAGGGCGTGCTCGTGGCCGATGCGGAACTGCACGGCACGGAGCACGACCGCACCGCTGGCGGCAGCAACGAGCGAAAGCTGGAGAATCCGCTCGCCGCGGTGCAGATGGGCCTGATCTACGTAAACCCGGAGGGCCCGGATGGCAACCCGGACCCTGTTGCCGCCGCCCACGATATCCGCGAGACCTTCGCCCGCATGGCCATGAACGACGAAGAAACCGTCGCGCTGATCGCTGGCGGCCACACCTTCGGCAAGACTCATGGCGCCGGCCCCTCGTCCCATGTTGGTCCTGAACCCGAAGGCGCCGGCATCGAGGAACAGGGCCTCGGCTGGAAGAACAGCTTTGGCACCGGCAAGGGTGGCGACGCGATCACAAGCGGCCTGGAAGTCATCTGGACGACCAAACCGACAAAGTGGAGCAACGAGTTCTTTGACCACCTGTTTCGCTACGAATGGGAGCTGACCAAGAGCCCGGCCGGAGCGAATCAGTGGAAGCCGAAGGGTGACGCAGGCAACGGTACCGTGCCCGATCCGCACGACCCGTCTAAACGTCGCGGGCCGTCCATGCTGACCACCGACCTCGCCCTGCGCGTCAATCCTGACTATGAAAAGATCTCGAGGCGCTTCTACGAGAATCCGGACCAGTTCGCCGATGCCTTCGCCCGGGCGTGGTTTAAGCTGACGCACCGCGACATGGGTCCGCGCGCGCGCTATCTCGGCCCGGAAGTTCCTGCCGAAGAGCTCATTTGGCAAGACCCCATCCCCGCGGTCGATCACAAGCTGATTAATGAGCAGGACATTGCCGCGCTTAAGGGCAAGATCCTGGCTTCGGGTCTGTCGGTCTCTCAACTGGTTTCGACGGCCTGGGCATCGGCATCCACCTTCCGTGGCTCGGACAAGCGCGGCGGTGCGAACGGTGCGCGTATCCGCCTGACACCGCAGAAGGACTGGAAAGTCAACCAGCCGGAGCAACTGGCGAAAGTGCTGAAGACGCTCGAAGGTATCCAGAGCGAATTCAATGGCAAGTCGGGCGGCAAGAAAGTCTCGCTCGCCGATCTGATCGTCCTGGCCGGTTGCGCAGGTGTCGAGCAGGCGGCGAAGAACGCCGGCCACAGTGTGACGGTTCCCTTTGCACCAGGACGCACGGATGCCTCGCAGGAGCGGACCGATGTGGATTCCTTCGCCGTGCTCGAGCCGATCGCGGACGGCTTCCGCAACTACCTCAAAGGCAAATACAGCGTATCGGCCGAGGCATTGCTGATCGATAAAGCGCAATTGCTGACGCTGACCGCGCCTGAGATGGCCGTGCTCGTTGGCGGCCTGCGTGTCCTGAATACGAACGTCGGACAGACGAAACATGGTGTCTTCACAAAGCGACCGGAGAAGCTGACTAACGACTTCTTCATCAACCTGCTCGATATGGGCACGGAGTGGAAGGCGGTCTCGGACGCCCAGGATGTTTTTGAAGGGCGCGATCGCAAAACGGGTGAACTCAAGTGGACGGGCACGCGTGTCGATCTCATTTTCGGTTCAAATTCCCAGCTCCGGGCCTTGGCCGAAGTCTACGGAAGTTCGGACGTGCAGGAGAAGTTTGTCCGTGATTTTGTAGCGGCTTGGAACAAAGTGATGAACCTCGATCGTTTCGACCTTGCGCTGGGAGAGGGGTCCGGCACCAGCGTGGAAGAACTCGTGGCAGCTAAGTAGTCTCTGCAACTCAACCGGCCCGCGGCAGTTTTTTGCAGCGGGCCGTTTTTTCTATTTCGGATTTCCATCCTCAAGCTGCGCCATCGCGCGCTTCAGATAGAGCTTATATCGCTGTGCCCGCTCCGCAACCGTGCTAGTTTCTCGTGTGTTCAGGGCGGCGACGCGCTTCTCATACTCGTCCTCAGGAACAGTTGTTTGATTCACCAGTCTTTGCACGTCTGCGACGGCCTTGGTGTACACGCCGGAAAATCGAGCCAACTCGGCCCTCGCCGTCTCAGGCTTGTAATGCAGACGGTCTCCGGTTTGCAGTGCATCCATGAGCGTGTTGGGAGGTGTCGCGAAAGCCAGAATCGCGTTGATCGTGTCATACGCCCCGCGCAGGCGCGTAAGCGACCCGGCAAATCCGTCCAGCTGCGCCCTCGCCGCCAGAGATCCCGCAGGCCTGCGAATGACCACGTGAATGCGGCTGTGAACAGACTCGCGCGGAATCGTGATGACCGTTGTGAGCGTGTTGCCTTCGAAGCGCCAGCCGGGAGCGCCATCCTTACGTACCAGTCGCAGCAGCGTACCATTCGCGGTGACAGACTCAGGCGGCCAATCACCCGGCAGGCGAATCTCATAGCCACGCTGCTCCAACATTCCCGGATAACTGCCCTGAACCGGATCGACGTCGACATCCACTTCGTCGCCGCTCTGCTTCGCGCTGATCTTTGTCCACACACACACGCCGCGTTTGTAGGCCTCAGAGTCGCTCGCATCTTCGTAAAGCGTGTACGAACTCGTCTGTCCGTTCGCCAGGGGATACACATTTACGATCAGGGGATCGACCGGCTTCTGTCCCGTGTAGCGCATCTGTGGCTGCATCGGCACAATGGAGCCAGCCTTCACATATACCGGAATCTGGTCGATAGAAAAGCTCCGATCCACTGCGCGCGGCCCGTCGAAGTGCTTGCCAGTCGCCTGCTCAAACCACTCTCCTTTGGGGATCCACACATTCTCCTGAGACATGAGCGTGTCCTGATCCATCGGCTTAGTCACGGGAGCGACCACCATCGATTCGCCAAAGACGTATTCGCCTTTGTCTGTGTAGGCCGCGTCCTGTTCAGGCCAGTCGTAATACAGCGGTCGTAGAAAGGCGATTCCCGTATCGTAGGTCCGCCGTGCTTCCGTATAGAGATAGGGTTGCATCGCATAGCGCAGCTGGAACGCATCCCGCATTACATCCGAATACGGCTCGGGATAAGCCCAGATTCTCCGTTCGGCAGCTGGATTTTTCGTCGTATGGGTTCTCAAAATCGGGCTATAGATCCCGAATTGTATCCATCGCGTATACAATTCCGCGTCCACAGCGCCGGGCATGTGTCCGCCGATATCGTGGCTCCAGTACGCGTAGCCCACGTTGGCCGCCGTCGCCGTGAACCATGGTTGAAACGCCAGAGAATCCCACACCGAGATTGTGTCGCCTGAAAATCCTATCTGGTAGCGATGATTTCCCAGCCCGCCCCAGCGATGAAAGAGGAGCGGCCGCTTGCCGCCCTCACGCTGCTGGTCGGTGAAGTGCACGTAATTGAGCCACCAGGTTGGGCTGACGCCGGGCGTTTGGGTATTCGCTTCCTGCTGCCAGTCGAGCCACCAGAAATCTATGCCCTGCTTTTCGAGCGGATGGTGAAGCAGGTCCATGTAATTCATCGCGAACTGCTTATTTGTGATATCGAAGGGCACATATTTCTTAGTAGATGGGTCGACACCCATTGCCCTCGCCATTGCTGGATACGCCCCTTCCCACGGCTGTACGCCTGACGCCGGATGCAGGTTGAGTGTGGTCTTCAGGCCTTCATTGTGCAGATTCTTGAGAAATGCACCGGGATCGGGAAAAAGCAAAGGGTTCCAGGTATAGCCGCTCCAGCCAAGGCCGTGGCCGGACTGATCGGTCTGGTGCGCCTCCTGCAATTGCACGTTGCTCAGGTGCCAGTCCATGTCGATCACCAACACATCGAGTGGCACGTCGTTCTCGTGGAAGCCTCGCACTAAATCGTCAAGCTCCTGATCACTATAAGCCCAGTAACGTGACCACCACGCGCCGAACGCAAAGCGCGGAGGCAGCGGAATCCGTCCGGCCACGCTCACATAATCGTGAAGCGCCTGCTTGTAATCATGCCCATATCCGAAGAAGTACCAGTCCTGCCGCTTGCCCGCGGGCCGCAGCATCACCCAGGGCCATGGACTCTTCTCGCCCTGAGCGAAAGTGAAGTCGTCACTGTCAAACAGCGGACGCGTCGAATCATCTACGACGACCCATCCATCGCGCGAAACCAGTCCCGGCTCTATCGGTTCCTTCGTCTGGTCACCCAGCGCGCCATCGAGAGTGCGGGTGGTGCCCTGGAGGTTTCCTGTATCAAGCATGCCCGGATGCCATGTCACCGGCTTGCCGTCGAGCTGCAGCGTGATGCTGAGGTTGTCAGCAGTGAACTTGCCGTCATCGCTCGGAGAAGACGAATAGGAGAGTTCAAGATCACTTGTCTTGATCTTCAGCAGTTCGCTTGTGCCGGACTTGGTCACCGTCGAAGTAAATTTCGTCACCGGCAGCGTTCTGTTCAGAAACACAAAAGAGGCGTGATCCTCAAACTTTCCATCTGCTGCCCACTCCATGCGGATCAGCTCCGGAGTCAGCACGGTGAACCGCGCATGTCCAAGGGTGACCACAGCCTTCGGATCGGCAACCGGGCTATAGCTCGCCTCCGGCGCGCGCGTTTCGCTCCGCGCCTGCTCACCGGTTGATTGTTGTCCCATCGCCGTTCCTACACCCAGAGCCGTCAGCGTGATAAACAGCGTCACGCCGGAAAGCATTACAAATTGAGTTTTATGCATACCGGGCCAGCATAACGCCACCAAGAGCTTTCCCGCCACAAGTCAAAATGAGGACCGAAGCTGTCCGCAACAATCCATTACCATCATCATGTGGACTTTCAACTAGTAAGTGACTACCAACCGCGAGGCGACCAGGGGCGAGCCATCCAGGAGCTTACCGAAGGCCTCGGCGCCGGTGAAAGGCACCAGGTACTGCTCGGCGTCACCGGCTCCGGCAAAACCTACACTGTCGCCAAGATCATCGAGGAACTTAACCGCCCCGCTTTGATCCTCGCGCACAACAAGACGCTCGCCGCGCAGCTCTATCACGAGTTCAAGCAGTTTTTTCCCGGCAATGCCGTCGAGTACTTCGTTTCCTACTACGACTATTATCAGCCCGAGGCCTACATCCCCTCAGGCGACCTGTACATCGAGAAAGAAGCCACCATCAACGAAGAGCTTGACAAGTTGCGCCTGTCAGCCACGCGTTCTCTCTTCGAACGCCGCGACGCGATCATTGTTTCCTCGGTTTCCTGTATTTACGGCCTGGGCTCGCCGGAGGCCTATTACGGCATGCTTCTGCTGCTTGAAAAGGGGCAGAAGATCCGCCGCGAAGATATCACAAAGCGTTTGGTCGAAATCCTCTACGAGCGCAATGACTCCGATTTTCGCCGTGGGACATTCCGCGTGCGCGGCGATGTCATCGAGGTCTACCCCACCTATGACGAAAACGCCTATCGCATTGAGCTCTTCGGCGACGAGATAGACTCGCTCTCTCAGATTGATCCTCTCTTTGGCTCTGTCCGCGAGAGATACTCGCGCCTGCCCATCTATCCCAAGAGCCATTATGTCGTGCAGCCGGAGCGGAAAAAGACCGCTATCGACTCGATTCTCGAAGAACTTGGCACGTGGGAGAAAGAGCTCGAATCGCAGGGCCGCCTTGTCGAGTCGCAGCGTATCCACCAGCGCACCCGCTTTGATCTGGAGATGATCAAGTCCGTCGGCTACTGCCATGGCATCGAGAACTACTCGCGCCACTTTTCCGGGCGCTTGCCCGGCGAGCCGCCCCCCACCCTGCTTGACTATTTCCCGCGCGACTATCTGCTCTTCATCGATGAATCGCACGCCACCGTCCCGCAGATCCACGGCATGTGGCACGGCGATCGCTCGCGCAAGCAGAATCTTGTCGACTACGGCTTCCGCCTGCCTTCCGCGACTGACAATCGTCCGCTTAAATTCGAGGAGTTCGAGGCGCGCGTCAACCAGATCATCTATGTCTCTGCCACGCCGGGCCCTTATGAGCTCACCAAGTCCGCCGGAGTTGTCGTCGAGCAGATCATTCGCCCCACCGGCCTCGTCGATCCAGAGGTCGAAATTCGTCCCATCCGCGGCCAGATCGACGACCTTCTCGCCGAGATCCGCGACCGCGCCGCGCGCAACGAGCGCGTGCTCGTGACCACGCTCACCAAGCGCATGTCCGAAGACCTTGCCGGCTATTACTCCGAGGTCGGCGTCCGGTGCCGCTACATGCACTCCGAGATCGAAACCCTCGAACGGGTGCGACTTCTGCGCGATCTCCGCAAAGGCGAGTACGACGTCCTCATCGGCATCAATCTTCTCCGCGAGGGACTTGATTTGCCCGAGGTTTCGCTGGTCGCCATTCTTGATGCCGATAAAGAAGGCTTCCTGCGCTCCGCCGGATCGCTCATTCAGACCATTGGACGCGCCGCGCGCCACATCAACGGACGCGCCATCCTCTATGCCGACCGCATGACTGATTCAATGAAGCAGGCCATTGGGGAAACCAACCGCCGCCGCGAGGTGCAACGCGCCTACAACGAAGAGAACGGCATCACGCCGACCTCGATCATTCGTCCCACTGATATGGCGCTCGCCCGGATCCTCAAAGCCGACTACGCCGATCTCACCGATGAGGCCGACTCCATGCCCGAGTTCAAAATGCAGGACGATCTCGACGCCTATATCGTCAATCTCGAATCCGACATGCGTGAGGCTGCGAGGAAGTTTGAGTTTGAAAAAGCCGCACGCCTGCGCGACAGGATCAAGGAACTCCGTACGAAGGAATTCCTATTTTCTTAGCGAGAGTCGGTTTCGCTTGCGGGGCCACGACTGCTATGAGAAAAAAGGAAGCAGGGATCTCATTCAACGAGACCACCTGCTCCCGTCTTCCACTGCTACAGATTTATGACCCGACTGCGGATTGTTGCGAGGAAGCAGGCAACTCGCTCAATACCACTCGAGAAGAATACTTCACCGCTCTAGCCAGGTGATTCGTAATGTGCTTCGCGGTAAACATCGCGCCGTAGGCGAAGCGGGTCAGCGGCCCAAACGAATTTGCGGAGGCCACGCCAACCATGTAAAGACCCTTCACCGAGGATTCGAAGTTCGTGGACAGGACCGGAGTATCTTCAGCCGAGCGAACCTCATGCCGCAGACTATCGTCAAGGAACTTCAACCGTGACATCGCAACCCTGAACCCCGTTGCGCCGATCACATGGTCGACGACCAGCTCGGTGTTCGTGCTGTCTTTCTCCACAAATTTCAGATGGACCTGCCCGTTCTCTACCCACACATTTTTCATCGTCGTGCCGAGGTGCATCGGGACGCGGCCCTCAACCTTCTCGCGAACGAACCATCCCGGAGCCGGTCCCAGATGCCGCTGCACGGCGCGAGTGCGCAATTTCAGGGGCAATTGATGAAAGACCAGCGGGGCGTCCGAGCATAATCTGGATTTCCAGCCAAGACCGAGGCCGGAGCGTGGATTTTTGATCCGCTGGAGAAGTGGACGAGGCTCTTTCGATGGTTTGTGGAACGCAATAACGCTGCGGCGGGCGACGAGATGCACTTCGGCTCCCTGCTCGTGCAGCAGAGCTGCAATATCGACCGCAGAGGCACCCGCACCGATCACTGCGACCTTCTGTCCCTTGAATTTGCTCAGGTCGTGATGTGCCGAGCTGTGCGTGACCTGCTCGCGCGGCAGATCGGCCAGGAAAGGAGGCAGGTATCCGAAATGTGTAATTCCGGCTGCGACGATGACCTTGCGGGCATGTACGGTTTGTCCGTCGGCAGTCTGTAACTCGAAACCCTCCGAGTTGCGCTTGACCGATATGATGTTGGTCTCTTCGAGCGTCGGCACCAGGCGCCTCTGGAATTCCATCCCATAATCGACAAATGTCTCGCGTGGTACCGGAATCCCTACATCGGAGTACGGCAGATTCTTCTCCGCGCAGTAATGGCCAAGAGTGAAGGCGGAATCCGGGTCGTATAGACTCGACGCAAAACCGTCGGACTTGAGCAGCATTCCTTCAGGCATCTGCTGACGCCAGGTGTGCATGGGTGTTCCGAAAATGCGAAAGCTCAACGGGCTCTTCCGCAGATGTGCTGCTATGGAGAGGCCATAAGGGCCGGCCCCTATGATTGCAATATCCGTCGTGGGATGACTCAAGGCGCGTGCTCCAAAATGAAGATAGGCTGGTCGGTGGTACGGTGCGTGTAACTGTTCCTACTAGAGTGCCCAAAATACGGCAAACTTAATATCACCCGAATGGTGCGGACGTGATACTTCTTTAGTCAGATATGCGTAAATACAAATTGTTGTTATGGAGCAGCAGGTAAGTTTGAAAAACAATGATCGACCGGTGGTGCTAATTGGCGCGACCATGTGGTGGCCATTGTCTGCCCGCCTAGCAATGGCTCTCATCCGGCATGGATGCAGGGTTTCTGCTGTTTGTCCGCCCCGGCACCCTCTGCGGTTCGTGCGAGGCATTGAAGGCCTCTATCCATATAAGGGTCCTGCGTTAAGGAGGGCAATCACTGCTTCGCGCCCAGATATCGTCGTGCCCTGTGACGACGGTGTGGTTTGGCAGCTGCATAGCCTGCACGGCATTCATCCTGATGTGAGGTTGTTGATTGAACGCTCTCTTGGTCCGCCGGAGATGTATCCCACCATCCGCAGTCGTGGCCGGGTGCTGCTGGCAGCGGCCGAACTCGGTATTCGGGTTCCTCCCACAGAGACGCTTAATTCGGAACAACAGCTTGGAGGCTGGTGCGCAGAGACGGCGGCAGTCCTTAAGCTGGATGGAACCTGGGGCGGAACCGGTGTCGAGATCGCGCATTCTCCCGGCGAAGCGCTTGCCGCCTTTCGCAGGATGGCCAAACCTCAGGGAGCCAGCGTGGCGTGGAAGCGATCCCTGGTCAATCGCGATCCTTTCGCGTTGTGGGCGTGGCGGAATCGTGAGGAGCCGCGTGTAACTATCCAGCAGTTCATCCCAGGGCGTCCTGCAAACACAATGTTTGCCTGCTGGCAGGGAGAGGTTTTGTCCATCGTCACGGTCGAGGTTGTTTCTGCTCAGGGGACCACCGGAGCAGCCACTGTCGTTCGCCTGATACATAACGCTGAAATCGCAGAGGCCGCTCGCCTGATCGCGCGGCGATTCAGGCTGAACGGATTTCATGGCCTTGACTTCGTTCTCGAATCTGGAACCGGCGCGGCTTATCTCATTGAACTGAATCCTCGATCTACGCAACTCGGCCACCTCCGTTTGCCCGGCCAGGGAGACCTCGCCGGCGTTTTCAGCGCCAAGCTGAAGGGCGAGGATCCTCCGCTGGAGGGCGACCCTATCACCAGCGACACCGTTGCGTTCTTCCCCCAGGCATTTTCATGGAACCCGCAAAGCCCTTACCTTCATCGCGGTTATCATGATGTGCCTTGGGAAGAGCCAGGTCTTCTCCGCGAGCTCCTGAGAGAGCCGTGGCCGGACCGTCAGTGGCTGGCCCGCCTCTACCACTTCTTCAGGCCGCCAAAGCGCTTGGCAGAAGTGCAATTTGACGAAGCCTGCCCAGGCGTTACGGTCGAGTCAATGAAAGCGGCCCCACCGTAACGGGGCCTCTTCTTTAGCCGAAAAGCTCTCAGTGAATCCGAACGTCTCCCGACCCCGTCTCCACTCTTACCGTCACGCCGCCACCGTTGATGTCACCGGTGATATGGTGGCGCTCCAGGCTTCCGTGAACCGAAATCGGAGGATCGCTGTGGATCGTCCCGGAGCCTGTCGTCGCATCGAGCGAAAACTTTGCTCCCCCACCCGTATTCAACGTTACTGATCCCGATCCCGTCTCGACCTTCCAGTTCGATCCCGGCTGGCCGTCGATCTCGACATCGCCCGAACCGGTCTCCGCAAACAGACCCCCCGTTACACCGCGCAGCCTGATGCTGCCGCTGCCTGTCTGGGCCTTCACATCCGGCGCCGCATGCATTTCCGCGCGAATGTCACCCGAACCGGTTTCGAGCGTAACCCGCCCGCTCAACCCGTTCGCTTCAATCGATCCCGAACCGGTGCCCGCCTTGAGAGAACCCCCTAGGTCGGAGATGCGCAGATCGCCCGAGCCCGAATTCGCCTCGAGATTTGTCCCCTTCGGTGTCGTCACCTCGTAGTCTATCGAAACATTGTGGTAACTCGTGTGCTTGCCAACCGTCACGTCGTTCCCGCTCTGCTCGATCGGCGGATTCGCCACCACCTCTTTCACGCGATCCTCGGGTGATCCGAAGTCCATGCCGCCCCATCGGTTCGCGTGCACATGCCCGATGATGTGAATCTCGTTGTCGGAGCCCGGCGTCACGTGGATGTATCCCGAACCCGTGCCCACGCTGAGGGTTGGTGTTCCGTTCACGTGCAAAGTTTTATCGAACGTGCCATCCGCCGCCAGCATTAATGCCGGAGAAATTGCCAGTGTTACTATCGCCAACCATCGCATCTTCATACTGCCTCCTGATTTCTTAGTCCTGGGGTTTCCCATCCTTTCGCGCACTTTGCGAAACGGTGGGAAACCGTCGCTCTTTGCCAACCAAAGAATCGGAACTATTTGTTCCTACTGCTGCAAGACAACCGTCTCGCCCTCTTTCAAGCCGTCCAGAATCTCGATCCTGCTGCCGTTCGAAATTCCTGCCTTCACCGGGATCTTCCTCTGGCCGTCCTTCTGCTTAGCATCGGGCACAAAGACCGATGCATTCTTATCCGCGTCGTACACCACCGCCTGTGCCGGCACCGAGAGCACGGCTTTGTCTTCCTTGATCAGAATCTCGGCATTCGCCGTCATGTTCGCCTTCAGCTCGCCGCTGGGATTATCGATCGAGACGCGCACTTCGAAGGTCGTGACGTTATCCTTCTCCACGCCCAGCGGCGCAATCTTCGTCACCTTCCCGTTAAAGATCTTGTTCGGGAACGACTCTACGCGAATGCGCGCCGGCTGCCCCAGATACACGCTGCCGATATCCGCCTCATCAACCTTACCGTTCACGTACACCTGCGTAGTGTCGCCCAGCGTCATCACCAGCGTTGCCGTTGAGCCCAGCACTAGAATGGAGCTCACCGCATCGCCGACCTCCACGTCGCGCGAAAGCACCACGCCATCCATGGGAGCGGTCAGTGTCGTGTAACTCAGCTGCTCGTTCAATTGATCCAGACTTGCCTGTGCCTGCTGCACCTGCGCCTGGGCCTGCCGCAGCTTGGCTCCATCCACCCCGATCTGCGCCTCTGCCCCCGCCTGCTTGTTCTTGTTCGCCAGATAGTCGCGCTCCGCGTTGTCCAGAGTCTGCTGCGAAACAATCCCTTGCTTCAGCATCTCCAGATTCCGCTCGTAGGTCTGCTTGTACATCGGCAAGTCAGGCGCCTCGGCATTTACCTTATCTTGTAAGATGTTCTCTCGATAAGTAACGACATTTGCCTCGGATGCTGCCAACTGCGCTTTTTGCGCCGCCACCTGGGCCAGAATCTCCTGCTGATCGAGTTGCGCCAGCACCTGGCCCTTATGCACATTCTGATTGATGTCGACGTACAGCTTCTCGACCAGGCCGCTGGCCTTTGACTTCAGCTCGACTTTAGTGATTGGCTGAATCTTGCCCGTTGCCACCACGCTCTTGGCGATATCGCCGCGAGTCACCTTCGCGAGCCGTCCCGGCTCAATTTTGGTTCCGTTGCCGTGCGCGGCTATTGTAATTCCCGCCGCTGCAACGACTATCAGCGCGATACCTCCAACCCACCACCATCTCTTCTTGCGATTCCGCTGAGTAGCCAAGCAACTTCCTCCGAAAAATTAAACCGGGCTCGACAAAGCACTCCTCACCCGCACTCACAAATACGCATGACATTTGTCAATAGTTCCCGAAAGCAGGGACCAGGCGAACAGGGATTAGTTTGAGGGTCGGATGTTTAAGCACGGTCAATTCGGTTCGAGTGCTAACCCCTGATCCTCGGATTCACCACCAGATACAGCACATCCGTGGCAAGATTTACCAGCACATAGGTGAGCCCTACCGCCAGAATGCACCCCTGCAGCAGCGAATAATCGCGATTCGAGATCGCCGACACCGTCAGCCGGCCGATACCCGGCCAGCTGAAGATTGTTTCCGTGACGATCGCTCCCGCCAGCAGCGCCCCAAACTGCAGGCCCACCAGCGTAATCACCGGAATCAGAGCGTTGTGCAGCGCATGTTTGTAGACCACAGTTCGTTCGGACAGTCCCTTCGCGCGTGCCGTGCGAATGTAGTCCTGTCCCAGTTCCTCCAGCATCGCCGTGCGCACCATGCGCGTCAGAATCGCAGCCAGTGCTGCACCCATCGTGACCGCGGGCAAAATCAGGTGCGTAATATTGCCCGCACCGCTAACCGGCAGCCATCCCAGCTTGATCGAAACAAGCAGGATCAGGATCGGTCCCAGTGCGAAGCCAGGGAACGAGAGTCCCAGCAGGCTCACTACTCCCAGTGTCTGATCCTGCCAGCGTCCCCGATGCAACGCCGCCGCAATCCCGGCGGGAATCGCAAGCAGGAGCGCCAGAGCCAGGGCTGCTGCCGTCAATTCGATGGTGTAGGGATAACGCGTCAGCACTAGATGCGTCACCGAATCGTTCAGCCGCAGCGAGTGTCCCAGGTTGCCGTGTAGAACCCCGCGCCAGTAGTGAAGATATTGTTGCCCGAGCGGTGCGTCCAATCCGTATGTGTGGCGCAGCGCAACAATATCCGACGGCCGTGCTCCTTCACCCAGCATCTGTTCGATCGGATCGCCCGGAACAAGATGAATCAGTAGAAAGACAATCGACACCACCAGCCACACAACGGGAACGGTGTACAGAAGCCGGAAGAGCAGTGCCCGCAGCGCCCGCGGAATCCGCATCAACTCGCACACTCGGGAAGCAAAGAGGCTCGAACCACGCCATGCTCAAGAGGGATCAACTCGCGTTCTCCAAAGCCGCCTGATCTTTTGTCTCTTGATCCACCTTTTCGATGCGTACTCTGCTGATGCGGTTCCCGCTCATTTCGACAATCGTAAACCGCCGTCCCTCATACTCCAGCGTCTCGCCGCCGCGAGGAATCTTGCCCAGGCGCGCCAGCAGGAAACCTGCTAACGTCTCCGCACCTCCATCGCGAGGCAGGCTCCAGCGCATCTGCGTCTCCAGATCGCGCAGATTCACACTGCCGTCCAGCATCAATTCTCCGCTCGCTGTGGTGAGCACCGTCTTTGCCGCCACGTCGAACTCGTCTTCTACCTCGCCCACCAGTTGCTCGATCGCGTCTTCCACCGTCACCAGACCCACCGTCGAACCAAACTCGTCCACCACGATGGCAAGATGCCGCCGCCGTTCCTGGAATTCATGCAGCAGATCCAGCACTGGCTTTGTCTCCGGAACCACCAGTACTTCCCGCATCACCTGTTTCAACCGCAGCTCTACGAACGGAGCCTCGGCAAACCGCGTCTGCGCCGAGGCCCGGAAGTGCATCAATCGTGAGATGTCCTTGGAATAAACCACGCCCACGATGTACTCCGGCCCCCGCGCCGGATCGTAAACCGGCACTCGCGAATGCAGCTCGTCCACGATCCGGGCGCTCGCCTCTTCGATCAGCAGATCGAACGGCAGGGAAAAGATGCGCTGTCGCGGCGTCATGATTTCGCGGGTCGGAATTTCGTTGATCTCAACCGCTCTGTGAATCAGGGCTTCCTGATATTCGGGCAGCATACCTGAGCGCCGCGCCGCAGTCGCAATCAACTTCAATTCTTCCGGCGAGTGAACCGAGCCCTCGTGAACCATCGGCGTTCGAAAGAGATGCAGTACCAGGCGCGCCGAGCGATTCATCAGATGCACGGCCGGCCGCGTGAGCTGAATGAATACTTCCATAGGGCCGGCCACGGCAACAGCCACCTGTTCAGCCTTGCGCAGAGCCAGTGCCTTCGGCACCAGCTCGCCCAGCAACACATGAAAATAAGTGATGAACGCGAAGGCCACCGGCACTGCAATCAAATGCGCATAGATATGAGAGTGCGGCACCCACTGAAGCCAATTCTCAAGCGCCGCTGCTACCACCGGTTCGCCAATCCAGCCGAGAGCCAGGCTGCAGAGCGTGACGCCCAGCTGCACTGCGGGCAGAAAATCGTCAAGATGTTCCTGTAGCCGTCGCACCAGGCGCGCGCCTGGCCTGTGCTGGGCAATCAGCTGTTCGATGCGCGTTTCGCGCACGCTCACCAGCGACAGCTCGGCCGCCACAAAAAAGCCGTTGGCCATGATGAGCACCATGATCGCTACGCCGCGAAAGAGCAGGAACTCGAGCATCTGATTTCAGAAGTTTACAGCTTGAGAGTCTTTCTCGGACTCGATTACGCTTTCACCATCAACGCTTCGATCGCGAGAACGTACTTTTCAGGCAGCTTGCGTTTCTGCATTCTCTTGTCGACTGTCACATGGGCGGTTTTGGCCTCGGCCATCAACTGCTCGCCATCCGCTTGCAGCCGGAGGATACGGTAGCCAAACTTGATGACACTGCTCCGCACAGCGGTCACGGTTGTTTCGATTGCGACCTCGTCGTCATACCGCGCAGGCGCGCGATAGCGGCACGTTGCCTCGACGACCGGTAGATGGCAGTCGTCTTCGATCTCCATCTGTTTGTAGTCGTAACCGAGCTGGCGAAAGAACTCCACGCGCCCAATCTCGCACCACACAAAGTAGTTGGCGTAATACACCACGCCCATCTGGTCGGTCTCGGCATAGCGAACGCGGAGCGTCGTGCGGATGGGCATAGGGGGATTCAAGCAGTCTGGGGTACAGGTCATGGCGCAGAGGCAGACTACACCCTACGCCCTGTTCTTACGGCTTCAGCTTCGACAGGATATTCAGCTTGGAGACATCGTTGAACATCACGAACGCAGCGAACAGAATCAGCACTACGAACGCCACCTGGTACACCCGCTCTTTGAACTCCTGATTTAAGTCCCGTCGTAGCACGCCCTCAATGAGCAGCAGCAGAATCATTCCGCCATCGAGAATCGGAATCGGCAGCAGGTTGAAGATGCCGAGGTTCAGACTGATCAGAGCCATCAGGGCAATTAGCGGTTGCCATCCGGGCATCGTAACCGCCTCGCCCGTCTCGCGCGCAATGCCAATGGGACCGCTTAGTTGCTGTACATCCGACTTGTGGGTCACCAGACGCTTCAGAACATCCACGATGTAGCCCGAATTTTGCAGGTTGAAGGCCACCGACTTCTCCACGGCCTTGAGCAGAGGCTCCTGCTCGACGTGGAAAGGCGCCAGCGCCGGATGAAACCCGAGCCGGTAGCCCATCCTACCCGTGCCATCGTCGCCCCAGATCGGTGTTGTGGTCATGTTCAGCGTCTGGCTGCCGCGCTGCACCACCAGGTTCACGGGCTTACCCTGTGTCTCCTGCAGAAGCGCCATCACCGCGGCCACCGAATGCACCGCCTGGCCATTAATCGACACGATCGCATCACCGGACTTTAGCCCTGCACGATCCGCCGGATTTCCCGGCATTACATCGCGCACGCCCAAGGGGCCATCCTGCATCTTCGGCAGCAACCCGATTGCTTCAATCTGGAAATCCTGGCCTTTGCTCGCATCGGCAAGAAAGAGCTCGACGTCTATATCTCGCGAATGGCCATTCACGGTGCGTTCTACCGTCACAGGGACGTAAGAGTTGATATCCAGAGCCGCACGCATGCCCACCTGCTCCCAGGTAGGATTCTTATCTTTGTCGAACCGTACGATCCGGTCGCCGGCCTGGATCCCTGCGTGAGCGGCAGGTGAGTCTGGCGGCACGATATCCGTCACCGCCGGGCTGGACATATAATTCGGCACTTCGTTGTGCATCATGTAGAGCCCCGCCATGAGCACAAACGCCAGCGCGAAATTTGCTGCCGGTCCGGCAAGACCAATCAGAATTCGCTGCCACCGGGGCTTCGCGTTTAGGTCGCCGGAGTCACGCTGCGCAGAACCCAATGCATTCACGCCGCTCATCGGTACCGTACCGTCACCACCCAGCTCGCCCTGCATCTTCACGTATCCGCCCAGCGGCAGCAGGCTTACCCGGTAATCGGTCTCTCCGCGTCGGAAGCCGAAAAGGCGTGGACCGAAGCCAATCGAAAAGACCTCGACGCGGACGCCGAACAGCTTGGCGACGGCAAAGTGGCCGAACTCATGCACGAGCACCATGATGCCCAGCACGACCAGCATGGAAACGAGGGCGGTAAAAGCAAAAGCCATAGTTTTCGATGAATACCTGTTGACGGCGGAGCCCTACAGCTCGGGTGCCGCGTCAGTTTCCTTCTTCTGCGCTCAGGGCAGCTTGCCTGCCGGGGACGCGATCGACTTCACGGCACATCTCGCCACCTCCCGCGCCTGCTGGTCGAGCGCCAGCACTTCTCGAATGGTCGCCGGATGGGATTCTGGCATTGCCTCAAGTACCTCTTCAATTGTACGCGGGATGGCCGAAAAAGGGATGACCCGTTCGAGGAATGCCTCCACGGCGACCTCATCCGAGGCGTTCAGGGCAATTGAGTGCGCCCCGCCCCGCTCCGCCGCCTCATATGCTAGCCGCAGGCAGGGAAAACGCTCAAAATCCGGCGGCTCAAAGTCCAGTTGGCCCAGCGACGCCATATCGAAGGTCAGGTCAGACTCCACCCGTTCCGGATAACTCATCGCGTACAAAATTGGCAGCCGCATATCCGTCACCGAAATCTGCGCCAGAATGCTCCCATCGATATACTCCACCAGTGAATGCACCGTCGATTGCGGATGCACCGTTACCCTCACCGCCGACGGAGGAATATCGAACAGCCGGCACGCCTCGATAATCTCCAGCCCCTTGTTCAGCATCGTCGCTGAGTCAATCGTGATCCGCCGCCCCATCACCCACGTAGGATGCTTCAACGCCTGCTCGACCGTGATATTTTCAAACTCGCTCAGTGGCAGGTTCCGGAAAGGCCCGCCCGAAGCCGTCAGCCAGATTCGCCGGACCTCGCGCTTCTCGCCCGCCCGCATGCACTGGTGGATGGCGTTGTGCTCGGAATCGATTGGCAGGAGTGCCACGCCCTTTGTCCGCGCCGCCGCTACAAGAATCTCACCCGCCGCCACCATTGCTTCTTTGTTTGCCAATCCAACCGGCTTGCCCGCCTCGACCGCGGCATACGTCGCCTCCAGCCCCGCGACGCCCACAATCGCCGAAACGACAAAATCCGCCTCCGGCAACGTGGCTGCATGAACCGTTCCGGGCGTGCCGTAGACCACTTCAATATCGGTAATCCTGGACTGTTGTAGGCGAAGCTTCAGCGCATCCGCCAGTTCGTCGGTAGCCAGCGAAACCACTGCAGGCCTCCAGCGCTTGCACTGCTCGAAGGCGGCATCGATGTTCTTCCCGACGGCCAGCGAGGCTACCGCGAACCGGTCGGGATATTTCTCAATGATGCTGAGGGTGTTCTGACCTATTGAACCGGTTGAGCCGAGAATGGCGATCTGCTTCAACGTCGATCACTCAAAACTAGAAGGACTGCTGCAAGAGTAGAGCGTACCACAGCACCGGAGCCGCCACGAGCAGCGCATCGATGCGGTCTAGCATCCCTCCGTGTCCCGGCAACATCGAGCCTGAGTCCTTCACTCCCGCGCCCCGCTTGATTGCCGACTCAATCAGGTCACCCACCTGCGCCGCGACATTCAGCACGACCGCCAGCGCCACCCAGCCCATGACTGATCCCGGAAACGACAACAGAGTAGACAGTCCCCCGTTGCGCCTTGCCAGCATTCCGGCCAGCAGCACCAGAGCCAGCCCAATCGATACGCTGCCAACAACCGATGCCGCCGAGCCCTCCCACGTCTTTCCCGGACTGATCAAAGGAGCAAGCTTCCTTCTCCCCCATGCGCGACCCACATAAAGCGCGGCGATATCGCCCGCCCACACCACGAGGAACAAAAAGAGCAGCAGCGACGGACCGTTTTCCTGCTCGCTCAGCAGTGGCAGCGTGGTAAGTGGCACGCCTACGTAAAGCATGCCGAAGACTGAATAGGCAGTGTCGGGAAGCACCCGCTTGAGCGGCGAGCGAAAGGCGCACACGATAAACAGCGCCAGCGCCAGTGCGCCCAGCAGCGGACCCAGGAAATCCGGCCGCCGGAAAACGACAACGAACAGCAGTGCAACCGCGATCATCACTGCGATGCGTGGCGTTTTGGCGTCCGAAGCGTCGGCAAGCGCCAGATACTCCCACAGCGCCAGCTCCGCCACACTTGCAACCACCGGTGTAATCAGCCAGAACGGAGCTTCAAAAATCAGCAACAGAACAAGGGGAATAAGAACTACAGCCGTAACGACACGTTTCATCTCTATGAAAGGATACACGTTGCCCGGTGGGTCTTCGCTTGTGCGCGGGCCGTCAAAACAACATATCGAAATGGCCCGTGTTGACATCTATATATATGGAAGCAACGGAAGTAACAACCGCCGCAGAGGTCACGCCGATCACTAGCGAGCACACGGCAATTAACAAGGAAACCCGAGGAAACCAATGAAATCAAATCGAATTTTCGCTGCCGCCGCGATCTCCAGCCTGTTGGCAGCCGCCCTGCCTGCTCTTGCTCAGGGCACGGACGACGTCCAGGCTCAGGCAGTCATTACAGTTCTAAGCAAGAATGCAGAGACTCCTGCGCCTCTCCAGCAGCAAGATCTAAAGGTTCAGGTCAGCGGCAAATCCGCCAATATCACTGACCTTGTTCCGCTACGCGGCGACCGCGCTGGGCTCGAACTCGTTATCCTCATCGACGGATCGGCCCGCACCAGCCTCGGCCGCCAGTTGGGCGACATCCAGCGCTTCGTGCAAGGGCTTCCCCCCACCACTGCTGTTGGCATCGCGTACATGCAGAATGGCCGCGCCGTATTTTCGCAGCCTTTCACTACCGATAAAGCGCAGGCGCTTAAGGCGTTGCATCTGCCCGCCGGATCGGCCGGCAGCAACGCCAGTCCTTACTTCTGCCTCTCCGATCTCGCCAAGGGGTGGCCTTCAAACAATCGCGACAACAGGCGCGAGGTGGTCATGATCACTGACGGTGTCGACCCGTACAACCTTCGCTTCGACCCTGATAACCCCTATCTTCAAGCGGCCATCAACGATTCCGTTCGGGCCGGCCTCGTCGTCGATTCCATCTATTGGCACGATGACGGCAGGTACGACCGCGGTCTGTACCAGAACAACTCCGGCCAGAGCCTGCTCAGCCTGGTCTCACAGGCTACCGGAGGGATGTCCTACTGGCAGGGAATCGGCAATCCCGTCTCTTTTTCTCCTTACCTGGACGACCTGGGCCGCCGCCTGCAAAACCAGTACGAGCTGGGCTTTGTAGCTCCGGCAAAATCAAAGCCTGAAATTGCCAATCTGAAGGTCAAGCTGACAATGCCGAACACGAAGATCGACGCCCCGCAAAAGGTCGTCATCGTCCCCGGCGGTGTCGCGAAGCAGTAGTCTCCAGAGCCGAATAGCCCCTAAGGTGGCCTTTTCCGCGAGGGAAGGCCATCTGTGAACCGGCTCGCAGCGAAACTACTGCGGCTTCGTCGTTGCAGGCTTGCGTCTTGCTGGCGCCGGACGAGGATGTGCTGTACGTTCTGCTTGGACGTCCACCAGGTGAAGGGCCGCCGCTGCGGCGCAATACTGCACCTCCGGTTGCGGATCAGAAAGGCCGTCCATAGCGGCCTGCAGCAAGATTGGATCTGGATCCCCGCGCTTGGCAATCGCATCGAACGCTGCCGCTCGAACCAGCCACTTTTCCTTATTCGCGGAAGCATCCGCCAGTGCCTCCCCGCTTTTGGGATCAGGGTCTTTGGCGAGCATGATCGCCGCAGCCGCGAGCACCGGAGACGTGTCATCCCGGGTAAGCATCTTGTACCCCGTGTAAGCCAGCCCGCCAAAAGGCACGAATCCGATTCCCGCCTGCAGGCCCAGGGCCGCCATCTTCTTGGGGTCCTTCAGCATTTTCTTCTGTTGGTCTGTCAGGCTGGTGCCGGTCTTCTGCTCTCCCGTCAGGACCGCGTAATAGACGTCATAACCTCTGTTGTCACCCAGTTGGACAAGCGAGTATGCCGCGGCGAGTATCACAGATGGATCGTAGTCCTTGAGTGTTTCCCGTAGCTGCGCATCTGCACTCTTGGCGCCCATCTCGCCGAGGGCTTGCGCCGCGGCCGCACGTACTTCCGGCTTGTCATCTTTCAGCGCAGTGAGCGCTGCATCTTCTGCCTTGGCGTTGTGAGTAATTTCTCCCAGATCGCGCGCCGCCTTAACGCGATGGTCCATATTCTTGTCGGTAAGTCCGGCATTTAATACAGCCCACCCATTCGTTTGCAGAGGCGTCTCCGCCGCAGGAGCCTGCGCGATACATAGGGTTGTTGCCGTGGACACTGCGATCAAGCTGACCGCGCGAAATACTGATCTCATTTTTCTTCCCCAGACGTTTAAAAAACTGAGATTTTGGATTAACTGCAATATGGTAGCGGCTTTCTTGCGAAGATTAGCCGCTAGACCAAAATTTCGAGAATGATCAGGCGAGTTCTCTGGGGAGCTTGGGGCTCTTATCTGGGAACCAGGGTATTGGCAGGCAGCGACGCCACATCGTCGGACTCCGACCCGTCACCCAGGCCGCCGTAGCGGCGTTCGCGCTTCTGGAAGTCCTCAATCGCCTCCAGCATGTGGATACCGCGAAAGTCCGGCCACAGCCGGTCGGTGACGAAGATCTCCGCGTAGGCGATTTGCCACAGCAGGAAATTCGAGATGCGCATCTCGCCCGACGTGCGGATCAGCAGATCAGGGTCGGGCATGTGCGCGGTGTAGAGATGCCGCTGGATATCCTGTTCCGTGACATCCTCCAGGGGCAGCTCTTTCCGTTCGATCTCGCTGGAGAGCGCGCGAAAAGCATCGACCAGCTCCGAGCGCGCTCCATAGTTGAGGGCCAGCGTCAGCACTGTGCCTGTATTGTGCTTGGTCGCATCCGCTGCCCACTCCATCCGTTCGCGGACCTCACTTTCCAGCTCGTCGGTTCGACCAATGTACTGGATGCGGACATTGTTGTCGTTCATCCGCTGCACATTGTTTGAGAGATAGGTGCGCAGCAGCCGCATCAGGAAACTCACTTCCGTTCGCGGCCGTTTCAGGTTGTTCTCGAGCGAGAACGCATAGAGCGTGAGCCAGGGCAGCCCGATTCGCGATGCCGTCTCGACGACATATTGAACCGACTCAGCCCCCTGCTGGTGTCCAAGGAAGCGCTTCAGGCTCCGTTTGCCCGCCCACCGCCCATTGCCATCCATGATGATGGCCACGTGTTTGGGCACGCGGTCGGCATCCAGCCGGCGATAAATCGCCAGCTCGTCGGGCGGCAGTTCGTGAACTCTGCTAAACGTTAGCGACAACGGCATCCTCTGATTCGACCGTAGCACGGTCGCCGGGGCAGCCGCAATAACACGAAAGGAAGATCCACATCAACCTTCCGGCCGATTTCAAACTCCTGACAGACCCATGACAATATCGTCATTTCGGACGGGTCATATCGAACCGGTCGCGAGTGCGCACATACGTCGGTCCGCCCATCCTGCCAATGGCCCTCAATTTATCTGGATCGATCTTGTAGCCGTTGACCACCGCCTCGTCCACGTGAAACCGAAGCACATCGCCGAAGACAATCGTGCCACCGCCCGGCGCCTCACCGATTGGCAGAAGCTGTCGCAATCGGCATTCCATCTGCGCATGGCTTTCACCTACACGGGGAGGCTTGACCAGTTCGCTCGCCACCGGCGTAAGTCCGGAAATATCGAATTCGTCTATCTCCGGAGGAACCTCGGCCGAAGTCAGGTTCATCTTGTCCGCAAATTCCTCTGACACGATGTTCACGACAAACTCCTTCGTTGCCACAACATTGCGCAGGGTATCTTTTGTCGGAGCCTCGCCCTTACGGAACGAGCTTACAAAGCAAACCACGGGAGGATCGGCGCTGCAGGCCATGAAATAGCTGAAAGGGGCGAGGTTGCGCACGCCCTGCTCATCCAGGCTGGAGACAAAGGCGATCGGGCGCGGCACGACCATCCCGATCATGAGCTTGTAGATATCTGCAGCTGAGCTGCCGTCCAGATCGAAGTGAAGCATAGACATATAGCTGCATTCTATCCATAAGAAATGGACGCAACGCGAATGCCAGCCCTGATCCCGCTACCCGCTTCTTAGCTGACCGGAGTTTAGTCGTCCGCTTTTTAGCTGCTTACGCTGTACGCCGGCGCCCCGATGCCATTTCCCTTACGTGGTTGAGGAACATCGATCGCTGAAAGCCGTCCAGCTGTGACATCAGCGACGCGATCTCCGCCAAGAAGGGATCGGACATGATGGCCATGGTCTCTGCCTGAACGCGGCTTCGCGCATCACGCAGCAGCGCGCAGATATCCACTTCGAGCGCCGTGGCCAGCCGTTCCAGCGAAGACAGCGTCGGCATCGCTTTGGCATTCTCGATTTTCGAGATATATGTGCGCGGCACCTGCATGCGGCCTGCAAGCTGACGCTGGCTTAGACCTCGTGCATGGCGAATATCGCGAACCGCGCGCGCGACGTTAATCTCGTCTTCGTTAGCCGAGGTGTTCGCAGACGCCACCACCAGCAGCGGTAGCTGCGGTTCCGGTTCTTCGATTTCAAGTGGTTTGTGGCAGCGGCGGCAGAGCGAATTCGCCGTTCGGAATTGCACCAGACTACAGTGCTCGCAACGAAGCACCTCGCGTGCTTCGACAGTAGCTAAGATAGTTGCCATAAATTGTTACGGAGAACCAGAGCGGGCTACTCCAGCTGGCTGAAGCAGCGGATTATAGCCGCCATTCCCCCCAACTGTGATTCAGGTTGCATCCGAGGTATCTTAGTTGTCAAGTGAAAACTGTGAGTCAGCCGGAGAAACCCGGAAGAAACCCGAAGAAACCCAAAATGGAATTTGCAATAAGGAAATCAGATGATCGTCAACGAGCCATATAACGAGACATACACCCGCCAGCGCGCATGGGAATTACTCTGCGAGTGGACCCAGTCACAGAGCCTTCTCAAGCACGCTCTCGCCGTAGAAACCTGTGTCCGCGCCTACGGCGAACACGAAGCCGATGCTCTCGGCATCACCGGAAGTGAGCGCGATAACTTCGTCGACGATTACTCCATCACGGGCTTGCTCCACGACTTCGACTACGAGCGCCACCCCTCGCTCGAAGAGCATCCCTTCGTCGGCAATCGCCTTCTCGTCGACCAGGGATGGCCGGAGCAGATTCGCACCGCCATCCTTGGCCACGCGACTTATTCCGGCGTCCCGCGCGAATCCCATCTTGCCAAAGCGCTCTTCGCCTGCGATGAGTTGGCCGGCTTTCTCGCTGCCTGCTCTCTGGTCAAACCCACAAAATCCATCTTTGACGTGGACGTCGCCGGAGTGAAGAAAAAGATGAAGGACAAAGCCTTCGCCCGCGGCGTGAATCGTGACGACATCGTAGTTGGCGCAGCCGAGCTAGGTGTCTCCATCGACGATCACATCGCCTTCTGCATCCTCGCCATGCAGAACAACGCCGATGCCCTCGGTTTGTACGGAACGCCTGCTCAGCCTGCATAGGAGGCCTGGTTGGGAATCTTCCCTAAACGCCCTATCGCGTGTACGGTGTGATGGAGGAATGTACGCGTGGGGAGATGGTTGCGTCGCGGGCTCTGGGCACTGCTGGTCATTTTAGGAATCGGATTTATCGCTGGTCTGGCCGGGTTTCTTTGGTTGCGGTACGTCCCCCCAACGTTGCTCCCGCAGTCCTCACTGCTGCCACCCGTCGGTGAGGTTCAGGCCACGGCGGGGCAGGGAATCATCTCGATCGACTGGACTCTCCTTCCCAACGCCGTCAGCTACCAGGTACTGCGCAGTGACCGCCCCAACGGCCCATTTGCAATGGCAAGCTCCCCCTTTGGAGTAGCCCCGATTTTTGTCGAGCACGCCCTTGAGAGGTTCTTCCCCGGGGAGCCTTTTGGCCGCGTGCCGCGCGGTCCCTGGGTCGACTCCGACATTTTTCCTGGCCACACCTATTACTACTGCGTCCGGGCCAATGACGGCAGCGCATGGAGCCCGCAAGGCGCAACCGCATCCGCGACTGCCTCCGCCGTATCGTCCCAGGAACCGAACATTACAGTGCGCGTCGATGCATCCCACACCACCGGCTCTCTCGAACACAAATGGGAAATGGCTCTCGGCTCCGAACATCTGAGCTACATGTTCAAAGGCGATCTGAATGAGCACATCAAGGCCGCCGGAGCTGGTCTTCGCGCCGGCAACAAGCTCGCCCACGATACGCTCGGTATTCGATACATTCGCGCGCACGGCATTTTCATGGACGACCCCAGCGTCTACACCGAAGACGCCACCGGAAACCCGCACTACGACTGGTCCAAGGTCGACAAGCTCTACGACATCCTGCGCCAGGACGGCCTCAAGCCCTACGTCGAGCTGAGCTTCATGCCGGCCGCACTCGCCGCGAACCCCAGCGCACCGATAATCTTCATGTATCGAGCCAGCAGCTCGCCTCCAAAGGACTACAAGAAGTGGCAGGCTCTCGTTGCGGCGCTGGCCCAACACCTCATCGAGCGCTATGGCAAGGATGAGGTCGAGACTTGGCTCTTCGAGGTCTGGAACGAGCCTGATCTACCGCACGACCCCATCTTCTGGAGCGGGACCCGCGACAACTATTTCCGACTCTACGATTACGCCGCCGAAGGCCTCAAGTCGGTCGACCCCAACCTGAAAATCGGAGGCCCGGTCACCGTCTTCACCACATTTCAGGAGCCATTCCTCCGCCACGTCACCACGGAGAACTATGCCACCGGAGGGCACAGCGTCCCCCTCGACTTCCTCGACATGCATACGTACTACCTGCCCGCATCCGACTACCGGCCCCTCCTGCGCCGCTACGGCCTCGGCGACACCCCGATCTACTTCACCGAGTGGGGCATTTCCGCTCAATACGGCGATAAGGTCAGCGACATGGCCTACAGCGCCGCCGAGACTGTTTCCGGCCTCGAAGACAGTCTCGATCAGGTGACGGCCATCAGCTACTGGACCGCGAGTGACTACTTCGAAGAGAGCGGCGATCCCAAGGCCGCCTTTCATGGAGGTTTCGGTCTCATCGGCCTTAATGGTCTCCGAAAGCCGCGCTACTGGGCCTACTACCTTCTGCACCAGCTGGGCACGGAGCGCCTCGCGATCACTGGCGGCGGAGACGGTTTCGGTGGCCTTGTGAAA